>JGI1358J11329_10001392_pt1 | contig 19998 bp, 19 predicted proteins | sample Subgroupgradi54m_FD_11329 | JGI IMG/M metagenome (IMG submission 11329)
CCTGCGCAGAGGAGCTTGATCTTGTGCGTGTGCGTGTCAACGCAAACCACATCATGTCCAAGTTCTGCAAGACACGCGCCTGAGACGAGCCCGACATATCCCGTACCTACAACTGCAACACGCATAGTTTGAATACCTTAACGTTTTACGGGGGATTACTCAAGAGAAGATGGCAATAAAAGTTCCAACATGTGTTGTAAGATTTGAAAAAACTCAGTCGGAGAGAAAGGTGGTGCAACAGGATACTCCTGACCGCGCTTCCGAAGCGCATGTAACGGGTCAATGGCGACAAAAGAATCGAGAGTCGCATTAACTCTATACCATATGTTACTTTCATTGGGAAAATCTACTGCTCCTTGCAACGCTGCACGAAATATCTCGAGAGGCCGCTTGAAATGTTTCGATAACACGACATTAATTTCCGGCTGCCAGGATTCGCCTCTCGCATGTGTCAGAGCTTCTATTTGATCGAATAAAATTTTACATCTCCGCACCGCTTCAGGCGTCCACGTTTCTCCAAGGCGCTCCGCTGTTTTCTCTGGCGCGGCATCTTCTTCCTCTGGACCAACAAAGACAATTTCTGGTTGTGGCGGTTTCTCTTTCGGTGGTCGTTCAGAGGACATATCAAAAAGAAATACTCACCAACCGTCCTTTGACGTATATGATCTTCGTTGGCTTTTTGTCTTTAAGAGAGGAAGCTACTTTTTCTGACGCGAGCGCGAGTTTTGTCGCTTCGTCCTCTGTGATGTTTCTCGAGACCGTGATGCGGTCGCGTAGTTTTCCATTCACTTGCACCACGAGCTCGAACGTCTCCGCAACGATCTTCTTCGGATCAAAGGTTGGCCACGGCTCGCGATGAATTGTCGTCGTGTGGCCGAGCGCATGCCACAGCTCCTCGGCCAGATGCGGCGCAAACGGGGCCAAAATTTTCAAAAACGATCCGTGCGATCCAGATCAAAGAAGGTCTCTGGAAGCCTCGACGGTCAAAGACGAAAGAGGAACATCGCGCATGGAGGCAACGCCGCTCTGCCTTTGGAGAGATGGAACAGTTCGACGGCTCATACCATGATTGGTTTGAGGGACGCGGAGGCATTGAGGAAGCGTGTCTTCTCGCTTCGATCGCCTGTCTCGTCGTCGGATCTGCATCAGTCTCTCTCGGAGAAGGAGCGAAAAAACCTTCCCTCGATCTTCTCGCGTCAGGAGACGCGTATCGTTCAAAATGACTTCACCTTCTCATTTCAGTGTCGATGGTATCAGCTCACAACAATCCAGCCGGTGACCATCTGCAAAAAGGATGAGGTGACGGTCGAAGAGCATCTCGACCATACCATTCATATTCGTCTGCGCGGCAAGGAGCTGAACTATACTATCCTGCCGGAACGTCCAAAGAAGGATCATGTCCCATTCGTGATCGCCAAGTCAGCGCCACAGCCCATGAAGCCACGAGCTGACCATCCCTGGCGACAGAGGTTCCGTGCGGATGCTCTCAAAGCTCACTCTTAAAAAGGGACATTCTTACTTCCCTAGAACTAGGACACTTCTACTTCCGTTTGACACTTAAACTGTTCTGGCTGGCTTTACAGGGGTTGACACGAATGGTATTTTTTACGTGATATGATTCAAAAAACTGCACCTGTTTTAGCTTTGTATTTTGCAGCAACGCTATTGCTTGCAGCACCGTTTCAAGCGTCTGCTATAACAACGAATCAAATCAGCGCCCTAGTCCAAGTCGTTTGTCCTGGTCAAAATGGAACTTGGTTTAGTGGTTCAGGAACAATTATCGATTCCAAGGGAATCATCCTTACAAATAAACATGTCGTTACTGACCAATCCGGCAATATCATCCAAAATTGCGCAATTGGATTGACTAAGAGCATTTCACAGCCACCATCTTTTGATTATACGGCCGCAGTTAAATACTATACGACCGACCCTGCTTTAGATGCTGCGATTTTGTACATTGATAATAAAAACAACATTTCATTTCCCGCAATCAACGCGTTTAGCTATGACACGAATAATTTAAAACTGGGTGATGGCATTGAAGTAATCGGCTATCCAACCATAGGAGGCAACACAATCACGTATGTGAATGGAGTAATGAGTGGAGTTTCTAATAACTACATTAAAACAACAGCTCCGTTAGAGCATGGAAACTCTGGCGGTTCTGCTTATACTCTTGGTGGAGATTTTATTGGAATTCCTTCTGCAGTTGTTTCTGGGGAATTGAACTCCATTAGTTTTATTTTAGACATCGACCGCATCAAGGCTTGGTTGCAGTCTGTCTTGGGTAGTAGTTATTTGAATACAATTGAGTCTCAGAACCAACCGCGAATAAGCGCGCCACTGGTTCTTTCTGCTGATGTAACCCCTCCTGATGCTTCCGCTGCAACTGCTTTAGTGTATGCGGATTCTGAAAAGAATATGCCGCTTAATTTTGAGAAATCCTACGACATCGATTGGCCATATTTCACTTGGGAAGGATTCAAAGATGATAGTGGTATTGCGGGTTACTACGTTTATTTTGGAAAAGATATCAATGCCGTTCCTGTAAATGCCGGAGTCTTTACACAGAAAAATAACAGCACGTCACTCTCTCAAATCAAAGATCCCGGTGTCTACTATCTAAAAGTTCAGGCGAAAGATAACAAAGGGAATATCTCCAACAGCGCTTATTGGACGTATTATTACAAAACTTCTGAAAACATTGGTACGGTTGATTACGGCCAATCACCATCCGGCAAAGCACTGGCAAATAGGCCGACGAAGTTTTATGTATACTCCTATAACGCCGGTGTAAAAGGAGACTTGTTAAAAGTTATATACCTTGATTCAAAATCAATACAGCGTTTCACAGTTCCGACCAACAATATATACATTGAGTGGGATTCAACGAAGAATACGGGCTTCATTACTGATGAGGTCGTTACGCTCAAAAAAGCCAACTCATACAAAGTCGGAGATTGGGCTTACAATTGCGACCAGCAGTATTATTATACTAGCACGCAAGATTGGATATCTTGCATGAATGATGGGAGTAAAAAGCAACTGTCTGCTTCGGGGGAAGATTACATGGCTCAAACGAACATGCAGATCAACACGGTCTATGAGTTTAATTTCACAAGTTTTTTCAACAACAACGGTAAAAAAGATCAAGCATATAATGGCGCTGTATTCGAGATTACGCCAACCAAATCAGTAAGTCTAAAACAAGTCGATAATGCCGGTTCACTTAAGGGGCGGATATTGTTGCAGGTTGAGTCGCACGGTGAGGCTTGGTACGTGAATCCTAACGATGGCAAGAGATATTACATGAAGGATGGATCAACGGCCTACCAAATGATGCGACAATTCGGTTTAGGTATTACCAACACGGATCTGGCAAAATTGCCTCAAGAGGGGGAAGCTAAGTCTTACCCCACCGCACTAAGTAATCTCAAAGGTAAAATTTTACTTCAAGTCCAATCACACGGCGAGGCCTGGTACGTGCACCCACAAACAGGTATCAGATACTACTTGAAGGACGGGGAAGCAGCCTATAACTTAATGCGCCATTACAGCTTAGGGATCACGAATAAGAATCTGGAAGCAATTCCTGAAGGAAAGTTTTGATTTTTTGTTTGTGAAGAAAGTTCATACGAAAACCCAAAAACCCAAAATTTTGCTAAGCTGAGCGCCGCGTACAAAAACCTAAGAACCTAAAATTATGCTTAACGTAGAGCAGCTGAAGCTGTGCGTTTATTGTGGCCAGAACAAACCGCTAACACGCGAACATATCATCCCTCGAGGCTGGTATCCAAAAGGCGCTCCCCCTAAACAACCCTTCATTGTTGGAGCGTGTTTTGAATGTAACAACGCCAAGTCAACGGAAGATGAATGGATGAGGCAATGGCTTGTAAGTATGATCGCAGATCGTTCACCGTCTGCGATGAGCGTTTTGACGGGTCAAGTGGCACGCTCCATAAAAAGATTGCCAAAGCTTGGACGGAACATGATGGATCGAATGAAGTTGGTGGATGTATACCATCAGCCGACAGGTTTATATTTGGGTAGGCAAACTCAAATCAGTGTTTCAGACGATGATTGGAGTCGAGTGATGGGTCAAGTTGAAAAGATCATTAAAGGACTTTACACATTGGATAAGCAGCAGCCACTCCCTACGGATTTTGGAGTCCAATCTTTTTACGCTTGCGACGAATGGGTAAAACCAATTCCGTCTATACTGCAACCATTCCAACAGTATCTTCCGTGGCCGCAAGCTTGGCGCATATCTGATCCGGAAACATTTTTCTATGGACGCGCATATGCCGATGACTGTGGCTATTCGATTTGGTTCACAGTTTTTTACAATTCGGTGACGTTCTTGTCGTTCGTGGGGCGTCATGAGTGGCTAGAAGAGAATAGGAAGAAGTTTGCAGATCAACCAAAAAAGAGAGATTTCACAGGGAAATATGATCTGAAGGAGGTGCGCTAGGTTTCTAGGTTAAAAACCTAATAACCTAGGAACCAGTACCGAAAACGGTACTCTCAAAAATTCGTGCGGCGTCCGGATATTCCAAGAACATCCCTTCAACCAAGACCCAAGTCTCCCTCTCTAAGACGGATAAAGCTATTTCAATCCCTTATGGCAGTCCTAGATGGACGCGATCTTCGCCCTGTTTACGCCAATGTTTGAGCCATTTCTCTCGCTTTGCCGAATTCGTGCCAGCGTTCCAGCTCGGAAACAAGCTCATTCCACCGCGTACCCACATGGGCTACCATCGCCGATTCCGGTGTACCCGTGGGATTGTTCAAGAGGAGGAATGTGCTCATCTCTTTGTGAGAAGTTCCAGCACTCCTTGTAAAATTTGATAAAATTCAGCGGGAGAATGGACATTGGAAGGATTAATTTCGCGCAATCTACGTCCAGCCTCAAACTTTGTGTTTGAGCGCAAAAAAATACTGAAGCTCGTCTGTAATTGGCCCCATATGTGCCTCACAGGTTCCGTTTCAATCTCTCGTCTTTCAAATTGCGCAAGAGGCAAGTTAAAATACTTTGACAAAGCAACATTCAGTTCTGGCTGCCAAGACCTGTTTCTTGAACGTGTCAAACTTTCGATTTGGTCAAACAGCTTTTTGCATGTCTCAAACGCCTCTGGCGTCCAGGTCTCTCCAAGACGTTCCGCAACCTGCTCTGACGCGTGATCCTTTTCTTCATCAACGCCGCTCGCAAAACCGATATCAACCTCTCCAAGCTCCTTTGCTGCATCTGTGGGATTCGACTTTGGCCGTTCAGAAGACATATCAAAGAGCAATACTCAACAGACGTCCTTTGACGTAGAGAATACTCCGCGGCTTTTTGCCGCCGAGATGCACTTTCACCTTTTCCGACGCGAGCGCACGTTCTGTCGCTTCTTCTTCCGTGATGCCACTCGCGACCGTGAGGCGATCGCGCACCTTGCCGTTCACTTGCACGACAAGCTCAAACGTCTCCGTGATGATTTTCTTTGGATCGTATGTCGGCCACGGCTCACGATGGATCGTCGTCGTGTGACCGAGAACGTGCCAGAGCTCCTCTGTCAGATGCGGCGCAAACGGCGCAAGAAGCTTGAGAAATGCCTCCTTCTGCGTTTGATCCAACCCGAGGTCCGTCGCCTCATTCACAAAAATCATCATCGCGGACACCGCGGTATTGAATCGCATGGCCTCGATATCGTCAGTGACTTTCTTGATGGTGTGATGAAGAAGGGACTCCTTCTGACTTCTGACTTCTGAGTTTTGACTTTCGACGAACAGACGCCACACCTTCTCCAAAAATCGCTTCACTCCTGCGATCCCGTTCATATCCCACGGCGCGTCCGCATCGAACGGACCGATAAACATTTCATACACACGAAACACATCTGCGCCGTATTTCTCAACGACGTCATCCGGATTCACCACGTTGCCCTTGGACTTTGACATCTTGACGCCGCCTTCGCCCAAGATGAGCCCGTGCGAGCGACGTTTTTTGTACGGCTCACTTCCACATTCGCGCGGCACGTGGCCAAGATCCCACAACAGTTTGTACCAAAATCGCGAGTAGAGTAGGTGAAGCGTCGTATGCTCCATGCCACCGTTGTAGAGATCAACTGGCATCCAATATTTGAGTTTCTCTGGATCCGCGAACACCCTGTCGTTCTCCGGATCGCAATACCGCAGGAAGTACCATGACGACCCCGCCCAGTTTGGCATCGTGTCTGTCTCACGCTCCGCCTTTTTGCCGCACTTCGGACACATCACTTCGACCCAGTCGCGGATTTTTGCAAGCGGCGATTCGCCCGTGTCCGTCGGCTCGTACGCGTCAACGTCTGGCAAAAGAACGGGGAGATCTTTTTCTGACACGGAAACATAGCCGCACTTCTTGCAAAGAATGATAGGAATCGGCTCACCCCAATAGCGTTGGCGCGAAAATACCCAGTCGCGAAGTTTGTAGGTTGTCTGCCGCCGTCCGACCTGATTTGCTTCAAGCCATTGGATGATTTTTTCTTTGGCGTCTGATGTCGGGAGGCCGTCGAACAATCCTGAATTGACGGCCATGCCGTCACCGGTCCAGACCTCCCCTGTAGTCCCCTCCTTCGCTAGGAGGGGACGTTCTCCCCTCTCCTTACGAAGGAGAGGGGCATGGGGTGAGGTCTCTTTGACAACGACACGAATTGCCAATTCGTATTTCTTCGCAAACTCAAAATCTCTCTCATCATGCGCAGGCACGGCCATAATCGCGCCGGTGCCGTAGTTTCCGAGGACGTAGTCCGCAATCCAGACGGGGATGCGCTCGTCTGTTGCGGGATTTTTCACGGTGATCCCTTTGATCTCAACGCCGGTTTTCTCGCGCGACTCTTGTCGTTCAATCTCTGTCTTTTTTGCTGTCGCCATGCAATACGCTTGCACGTCTTTGAGATTCAATATGTGAGATTTGAGATGTTCGATGAGTGGATGTTCCGGCGTGAGCACGAGGTAGGTTGCGCCGAAAAGCGTGTCTGGTCTTGTGGTAAAGACCGTGACGTTGTTATTCCACTGATCATGAATCTCTCGCTGGGGTTTACCCTCGGACTGGATTCCCGTTTTCACGGGAATGACAGATCCTGGGGCGGGGGTGGCAATCGAAAAATTGATCTCCGCTCCCTCGCTCTTTCCAATCCAGTTGATCTGCTGTGTCTTAATCTTTTCGAGATAGTCCACAGTATCGAGATCTGCGATGAGACGGTCCGCGTATTTTGTAATGCGAATCATCCATTGTGATTTGCGTCGCTCTTCGACAGGTGTGCCGCAGCGTTCGCAGACGCCCCCTTGCGCCTCTTCTTTGGCAAGACCGATTTTGCATTGAGGACACCAATGAATCGCGGACTCCGCTTTGTAGGCCATACGATGGCTGTCTCTGTATTCGCGAATAGCGCGTTCGCGATCCATGGGCGTAGTAAACCGCGCCCCTACATCATCGGGGATTGACAATTCGTTGATCGAACGCGCGCGGCCCTCAATCTCATCAAAATAGCTGCTGAAAAATTGCAAAAACATCCACTGCGTCCATTTGTAGTACGCGGGATCTGTTGTATTCACTTCGCGCGACCAATCGAATCCGAAACCGAGAGATTGCAGTTGGCGTTTGAAATTCGCGACGTTTTTTTTCGTCGCGTCCCGCGGCTTGATCTTGTTTTTGATGGCGAAATTTTCCGTGGGAAGTCCAAACGCGTCCCAGCCAATGGGATAGAGCACGTTCTTCCCCTCCATCCGCTTTTTGCGCGTCACGATGTCAATCGCCGTATAAGACCGCGGATGGCCAACGTGGAGGCCTTCGCCAGAAGGATACGGAAACTCTATGAGACCGTAGAACTTCACCCCGAGCGAGGCTTGCCCTGAGCTATGTCGAGGGGTCGATGGGTCTGAAAACTTCGGCGACGGATCCATCGCGCGATACACCTGATCTTTTTCCCAGATCGCCTGCCACTTTTTTTCGATGTCTTGAAACGGAATTCCGTGAGCCATACTGCGACACGCTATCAAGTTTGGGCGAAGGATGCAACGATAAAATCGCTTGCTCCAAAACCCCGTTGTGATACGCTATGATCTGTGACAATGCCTTCACAAAAGGAGAAAAGCAAATGGATGCAAAAGGTAAGAAAAAACGGCCACCGCGCAAAGTGCACGTCTACCTCGAAAAACTCCGAGGAACACGTGCACTCTTTTTTTAATCTGGTTGATTTTATGCACATCTCCTCCACGCTCGAGCAAACGCGAGCATGAGACACGGAACCAAAATCAAAAACCGCCGTCCTATTTGGAACGGCGGGGGAGAGAAAGAACGAGGCCATGAGATGACGACATGAGGGGAGCACGTGCTCCGTAATAGCAGACCTCTGCCACAGCCATCCGCCAATCCTGATCACTTCGTGGATAACAGGTCGGGCGGTGCAGCGTTTCCGCTGTCACGGGGGTCATGAACGGACGGCCAAGTTCACCCACATCCCGCTTCGGACTGCTCGCAAACTTCTTTGCGAGATCAAGCGAATTTCCGGTGGGATTGATGTCTCCAAGTCCCGGATGCTCCGGATTTGCGGGTGTGTTCCAGAGATCCCGATGGACTGAACCAGAAATTGCGGTATTCCGCTGATTCTTTACCATTCTGCCTCCTACGTGACCATAAATGTATGGTCACAGCATGTAGCGTACCTCCACTCGGAACATATTGCCAAACTTCACGTTATAGATCAACCACCGATTCAATCCATCCTATAAGCACATCGCCAAAATCTTTTCCCGCGGCCGTAAGTGCTTTTGGAAGAAGCGATGCGGAGGTCATTCCCGGAATCGTGTTGATTTCCAGAAACCAGACGCGTCCAGTTGCATCCACAATGAAATCCGAACGGCTCACATGCCGCACGCCAATGGCACGATGCGCGAGAAGAGCCGCCGCTTGCAGACGTTGCGACAGCTCCTCCTCAATCTGCGCCGGGCAGATTTCTTCAACCAGCGTCGGATCATATTTGCTTGCGAGATCGAAAAATGCGTTTTTCGACTTGATCTGGATGACCGGCAATGCGATCGTCTCGCCGCTATCTTCGATGACCGCAACCGTGAATTCTTCTCCGTTCACAAAGTCCTCGACAAGCACCGTGTCCGTCAACCGGAATGCGTGCGCGAGTCCGCGATCGAGTTCATCTTGACTGTGCGCCAGCGTGATGCCGACGGAACTTCCAGCATTTGATGGCTTGACCACGACCGCATGAGTGGTGATCCCCGTTGAACCATACTCGAACGAGATGGAGATGGGATCGCCGCGACGGACCGTGCGTGAGAATGGCGTCAAAACCCCGGCAGACGCGACCACGATTTTCGTCTTCTCTTTATCCATGCCGATCGCATGCGCGGCAAGATCCGAAAAGATGAATGGGATGCCGAGGGTCTTCAAAAAGCCCTGCACACTTCCATCTTCACCACCCGTACCATGAAAGACGGGAACGGCTGCGTCGAAGGATGACCGTGATTCCAAAAAATGATTGATCTCTTTCGGAAACTCAAACACATGGACGTCCATTCGGCCGCGCAATGCGCTCGCAACTGTCTCCGTGGACTTGAGCGCGATATCGCGTTCCGAGCTTGTGCCGCCGGTCAGGATGGCTATTCGCATATTGTGTGGCGAGCAACAAAATTGAGCCTTAATTGATTAAGCTCTTTACTTTAATTTTCTCATTATGAATAAATACTTAAAACCTCGCAGGTAAAAATTGTTTCAAATTCCCTTTTACCCAATCATAAAAATCAATTTCTAAAAATTTAGAAAATTCATCAAATTTAGTTTTTGAAAATTTAAGTTTATTATTTTTGTAGTATTCTCTAAACAATTTTTCAACTTCTGAAATATTGATGATTTTATTTTTCCCAAACAATATGTCCGTTGATGTCGTGTTTCTCATATGTTTCTAATACATCAGCACAAAAGTTTATTAATTCTTTATTTTTTTCGCTTTTAGCCAATTCGTAAAGACGGATAAACATTTTCTTTCCCGTTTCAGTTTGCTTCAAGTTCTTTTTGAGAAAGTTATGTTGTGCACATAATGTCTGGCCGTTCTCGATCGTTGCTTCGCCGCCAAAATCTTTCGGCTTTATGTGGTCAATGTGCAACTCAACACCATCTTTCTTACCTCTACCACAAATCACACACTTGTAGCCATCTCTTTTGAGAATTGCTTCTTTTTGTGCGGCGGTAAAATCCTCCAGCTCTCTTTTATATGCTTTAGACGGATCATATTTATAAATTCCTTTGGAAATTTTGATCAAAAAACCACTTTGAGCCAACTGGCGAATTGCCCTGTCGGGATCACGAAAAACATTTCCCGTTCTTTTAAAATATATTGATGCCACCCAATCAACAACTTCCGGATGTTTTATATCTCGGTTCGGATTTTTCTTGAAGAACTCAATAATGAGGTCTTTTTGCACATGATTGTTTTTCTTGTCGTTCTTTTTCATATTTTTTACATTAAACTCTTGATTGCTTTACTTTTGCTTCATTGCGTAAGCGGTCTATCGCTATATTGCAATACTGTTCATCAATATCAACTCCGATTCCTTTTCTGCCGTGCAAATAAGAAGCAATCAGTGTTGAACCGCTACCCAAAAATGGATCTAAAACTGTATCGCCAACGAAACTAAATAATTTTATACATCGTCTTGGCAATTCAATGGGAAAAGGCGCAGGGTGTCCGCCCGCCCCTTTTTTACTTTGTCCGTTGAAAGTCCAGACTCCATTTGTCCAACTCATAAACTCTTGCTTGGTGATATCATTTTTTCTACTACTACCAGTTTTTTTCCAACTATCTTTATACAAAACTAAAATCAATTCAACTGGGGCGATAACATAAGGAGCGGAAGCGGACATAAACGAACCCCAGGCAGTGCGGCGCGATATATTACCCTCATTCCAAATAATCGTTGAGTGATATTTCCAACCAATATCTTTTGCAATTTTTGTGATATCCGCGCCGACTGATTTTTGACCGCCCTTATTTTTATCAAGAGGAATGTTAAGCAAAAATCGCCCCTCATTTTTTGACAAATCAAAACATTTTTTAATCCATTTTTGGGTAAATTCCAAATAATTCTCGTATGATAAATCGTCAGCATTAGAATTGTAATGAATATCAACATTGTAAGGTGGTGAAGTAACAATCAAATCAACAAAATTATTTGGAATTGCAGAAATTGTCAAAATGTCATCTTTATATATCAAAATATTCTCCGCTTCAAAGTGCAGGGAGTAAGCGGTTTTTATTTTTAAATTTTTTACGATTTCAGCATTTAACATATTTACATGTAATCAATTGACTTTTTCACTTTTCGGAGGAGCAATCGAGGTAATTTTTGCTTTTGTAATCAAAATAGCAACAGGGTTAATATCAACAGCAATTGATGGGCGACCCATTACTTTTGATTCAACAAGTGTCGTACCACAACCACCAAAAGGATCAACAATAAAATCGCCCTCGCGTGTATATTTCTCTGCCAAACGAGAAACTATTTGCGGAATAAACTTTGCCGGGTAACGATGATAACCGTGCGTAATATACGCCGTGTCCTTCCTTGTTTTATCGGAAAAAGACCACGAAGGATCAATTTTAGTTTTTGCGAGCAATTTAGTTATTTGGCTCATAACTTTAATCAAGCTACTTACTATTGCCCGATGTTATGTCTTAAAATTCCGAATGACTGCCCGTACAACACCCTGGATGAGTGGATCGTAGCAGTAGATTGGCTTCATCGATGCATTGGCGGGCTGCAAACGAATACGATCGCGTTCGCGATAAAAACGCTTAAGCGTAGCGTACGCATTGTCGAGCAACGCCACGACAACCTCCCCGTTTTTCGGAGATGGATTTCGTTCAACGATGACATAATCTCCGTCTAAAATACCATCCTCAACCATCGAATCACCCTTCACGCGAAGCACATAAGAATTCGCAGAATTTGGAGCAAGCTCAACCGGAACCGCGAAAGTCTCACGCTCCTCAATGGCTTCGATTGGCTGTCCGGCGGTGATGAGACCAGCAAGGGGAAGAATGGCGCTCTTACCCCACCGGACAGCTTTATCCGTTGGCTCGAGTTCACGCGAGCCTGCATCTGTAGCGGCTGCGTGCAGATACCCACGTTCACGCAGCGCTTGGATATGCACGTGGACTGTTGACGGTGAGGCTAGATCCAGCCCAGCCGCGATCTCCCGAAATGACGGCGAGTATCCCTTCTCGTTTATAAACGAAACAATAAAGTCCAACACGTCTTTTTGTTTGGGTGTGAGATGTGATGGCATATAAATAGAGTATTGAACAAAAATAGAACAGAGTCAAGAAAAACTATCCACAACCAACCCTCTCTCCGGAGGCTTGCTTTTTTTCTCAACCCATGGCAGCGGTAGATACAGAGAGGATCCTCATACAGACAAAACAAGCTCGGTCGACCTTTGTACTTTCTTTCGTAGTTTCATTCCATAATTTATTAAGAGGCCCGGTCAGAGAAATCCAAATTCGCTGACTGGATGACCAAACGCGAACGTAACTATATGTTAAAATTTCGAGTCTTTCGACCCTTGGTTGTGTGCGCTTCAATGCTCATCACGCTGATGCCTACCACAGCACATGCTGCGGAACGAACAACCCAGCAGCGCATTAAATCTAGCTCCGTGCCGACAGCTTCAACCACGTCCGCCCAACCAAAACATGAGACCTCAAAAAAACACACGAGCGCTGCAGCTAAAACAACGAGCGGCGCTGAGACACCTGCTGCTGCAAAACTACCGCTTGCTCCGACCTCAACAGCTTCAACCACCCGTGTGCTAAGTCTGACGCATAAAATTCCAGCGCCAACCGCAAGGACGGTGCGCCAACCCGACATGCATGCGCCGCTCTCATCTACCTATAACCTGGTGCGTTTGCACGAAATCGCTCCCGCATCAGCGTCTGGGCAGGCCTGGGTCAGCCTAGTGTCTCTCGACGCCGGCAACGCTATAGCCCTCGCTGGATATTCGCTTTACGACGATCGTGGACGCATCTCAAGTTTGCCAGAAGGTGTGCTAGATCCAACAGTGCAGCGCTCCATCACCTTCGCTCTCCCAGCCTCTGCGTTTAACCGCAATGGCGGGAGCCTATCGCTGTATGATCCTCAAGGACGTTTAATCGATACCATGCAATATGGAAAAACTTCAGATGGTGAAGGCTGGGTGCGTGACACGTATGGCGCTGGCAACTGGCAAAAAGTGGCCTTTGAAGCAGCTCCGGCTCCTGTCGATCAAACGGCCACACGCTTGATCGCTACAGCATCTGACAAATCGAGAGACGACCCAGCACGTTTATTTGTAGCTGGCCTAGAGGATGATGTAGCCTCTGATATCACGCTTGAACGCGCCGTAGAAACTGAACGGATGTCTGCTGATGCAACGGATCAGTTGCTCAACAGATTGCTGGCCCTGCTAATCACAAAACTCGAGACGCGCAGCGTACCAACTTTACCCGCCTTGGTCACAACGTCGGTGAGCACTACGGCTAAAGAATCGCCAGCGGCGCATGTTGCTATACAGCGAAAAGACACTCCGATGAGGTCACAACGGACGCAACGTTCAACGCACAAGCTCGTCAAGAGCAAGGCCAAACAGACTAATGCAACAACAGCGCAAATGCGGAATACAAATGAAACTGCGCCGCGTAGACAGAACAAGGGCAAGACGGCGCATAAAAATACAGTAGCGCCTAAAAGACCTACAACGCGGCATGGTCAGTCTGATACTACATCCGGTAAAACTGGGAAACGTGATCGAGCTAAGCATAACCAAACCAGGACAACACAACCTGACAAGACACTGGCAGCCCATGGTCAGGCGCTGGCAGATCAGCCGCGGCCAGTCACACAGAAAGTGACGGACACGTCACACCCTCTAGTCACACTGGAGGTGTCAGCGAGGACGGCTACTCCTAACAGACTCGCTTCATCTCCATCCTCTAATCCTTTTGCTATGTTGACACAAGACTTTTCCGCTCCTAGACGCGTGCGTCTGGTGGGACGAGTGAGCTCGGTACCCGGACTTCTATCTCGCCATTCATTCGTGCTGCACGCGCCAGATGGTCGTGGAGTGCTGGTGACAGTTCCGACGCAAAAGCGTCTGCCACAATTTCAAAGTAATATCAATGTGGCTGGCTCGCTCTGGTTGGATGATAAAGGTGGGCCTACGCTTAAACTATCTTCACGCGATGGCTGGTCCCATCTGCCTACATCCACGCAACCTATAACGCCGCGTGTGGTTGATTTGATCACGCCTGCAGGCGAAGACGCCTGGAGCATGGTTAGCGTGACCGGCACGGTCACCAATGTAACAGGCTCGTCAATTCATTTAGATCTCGACGATGCCGAAATCGATGTCACGATGAAGCCTGTGGTGAAATATAGAACTAAGCGCTTGATACCAGGCGATGTAGTCTCAGTCACAGGACTTCTCGACACCACCCGTGACGTACCCCGAATCTTGCCGCGCCTCTCGAATGAGCTTGTACTCATCAAACGGGCTGCGCCAAAAGTTCAAACCACCATAGCTGCAATTCAATCTCCCGGTACAACCCTACCCAGCTGGGCACCGCTGGGAGCTGCCGCCGGGGTAGTGGGTGTGACAGAAGCTGTTAAACACCTACATCAGAAAAGAAAACTAAAAAAATTGGAACGAGTATCAAAATATACCAGACAAATTGAGCGCTAACTTATCATAAGAGACCCCACGTCCCCTCCTCTAAAGAGGAGATGTAGAGGACAGATATGGTATGCCCTTACCTGAAAAACTCGTTTGGTTCCGTTTGCGTGACCAGCGCTTCGCGGCATTTCGCTTTCAACGGCACTATGGTTTCGGACCATACAGACTAAATTTTTATTCGCCACTCTTGCGTCTGGCGATCGAAATCAAAAACGACACCACGACGCGCCTCGAGCTGTCTCCCCGGGGGGCTTGGGACGTCTACGAACAGCGACGTAAACACTTCTTTGCGGCGCGTGGCATCTCAGTGCTGCGTCTGAATAGCAGACAGGTGTATAACGGACTCGATGGCGTTATCAGTTTGCTGATGCAACGCTTGGGAAAATACGTAAACAAAACACGATTATAAATTTCTCTTGCAGCTTCAAACTCGCTTTGGTAGTCTGCTCTACGCAGCTGCCTTAGCTGCGGGTATCGTATAGTGGCTATTATGCCACCTTGCCAAGGTGGAGATGGGGGTTCGACTCCCCCTACCCGCTCCAGTAAAGAGCCGACCCATAAGGGTCGGTTTTTCGTCTCAATGAAGCGGAGAAGTCGAGCTCACATCAGACAGCTTCTGGTAACCATTCTTTCCCCCTATCCCCGTTGGTGGACACCTGGTGGACAAATGGCTTCAGAACGGTGTGAGAAGACCTGTCGTTCGGTTGTGCCTTCGACTAGAAGCATCGCGCTGGCTCGAAGGCAGCAAGGAGGCGGGAAGATCTGAATCAGAAATTACAGATGAGGGTAAGTCTGTATTGGGGCCCTAAAGCGTCAAGAATATAGCAACCCATGACACTTCTGGATTGTTGATTACGACTAGTCTCGACGTCCCCACGTGACGTACGTCAGGCGACCTGTCCCTTGAGAGTGACGTGCACAAATCCTCCACTAAGCCAGACTTTTACACTACTGGCCGAACCAGGAATCAACCACTGTGGGTCGAACACAAAATTCTCGATCATCGTGTGCGGCTCCCGAAGCGGAAGATCTATATCCAAGATATATGCTCCTGGGAGTTCAACGAGCAAAGCAAGAACCTTCTCGTGCAGTTGTCGAACTGTCTCCTCACCAAGCGCTCGTGCGATGCTCTCTACGTCGGCCGCGGCGGTAGAGACAGATGGGATCGAGAGTGCTCTGTAGCGGACGTCTTTGCCAACAACTGCACTATCGATACGGATGATCCGGTTCCCACTTGAGTCACAAGCGGTGAACTTAGGCGCCCACGCGATTGGTGGCACCTCTAGAGGTTTAGGTGAGTCAAATGTCATACAAAAGAAAATAGTGAATAATCTACGACCACTATTTCATAAATGTCCGTTACCGGCAAGGTGTCATCGAACAGGACGTAGCCATCCTCGGCGTCATCTTGGCGTTCTTGAGGCATCGGTACACGCTGTTGTGGTCAAGGGCAGAAACAGTGTCCGCAAAGTACGTTCCGGTGAAGTTTTGCTGAGTATTCAGCAAAAACTGGCCGTAATCCATTGAAGTGATTTTCATACCCCTCCATGATACTATGTGGGGAGTGAGAAAGTCATAAAGATGTCTACCCATGCTTATCCGGCACTTTTTTTGTGTCTTCTGTCTCAGTCTGATTTTCGTCCCTATAGGGGGACAAGTTTTTGCGCAACGTCCAGATTACGCCGCGGTCGTCGTCCCGTATGAGGTGCGTTTACGGGCCGGTGAAACTAAACAGATCAACTTGAGATTTAAAAATGTTGGAACACACACATGGATCAGCGGTAAGACTGGCACAGCGCTCTATCTATTTGGTGACCTGTCTATTTTTCATCATCCGTCTTGGTTACGTGATGATCTTCCAGTTTACATAGCTCAAAAAGTAGTCAAATCCAACGCCAGTGCCAGCGCTACTTTTTTAGTCACGGCCCCAGCTCAAGCCGGGACGTACACAGAACGTTTTTTATTGTCGTATAAACCGAATGGATGGATTAAGGGTTCAGTGGTCAACGTGACGTTTAAGGTTGAAAGCGCCCGTCCAGTCAGCGCTATCAAAGTTAGACCGGTCAAGTCCAGCCAACTGCGTAAAGACACGACGGTTACGATCAGCTCTACGCTTATAGCTACTCGTCCGCCAGCTACTAGTACTAGTCCCGAGTCTCAGCCTGCGAGCCATCAGCCATCAGCTTCGACTGACTTACGTTCCGAGATTATTGATCGTGGCGGCCTCGAGTGGCAATTAGAGCCGGGTCAACATACCAGTGTGAATTTGGCTTTTAAAAATACTGGCCCAGTCGCGTGGAGCAATACAGGAACTGGCGCCGTCATGCTAGGCTCAGTCTCAAAAATTCGCAAGTCTCCATTTAAGGACTTTTCATGGAAAAACGATATTCATGCTGCGACGTTGAACGAGCGTGCGGTCAGTCCCGGACAGGTCGGGCATGTGGTTTTAGAGTTGCGTGCTCCAGCAGCTCCGGGAAACTATCGTGAAACGTTTCAGCTTGTAGTGAGCAGCACAGTGGCAGTTACGGGGAGTGAAATAACTTTACCCATTCATGTGACTACACCGCGTGAATACATGGCTAAAGGCATTGTTAATGGCGTTGAATTGACACAGGTCGAATCCAACCAACCCGAGAGCGGAAGATACAAAGCGGCTTTATTGTTGAGTTCAGAAGCAGCCAAACAGGTGGTGTTGTTAGGCAATGGTCGTATCAGCCTTACATTTGGATTCAAGAATGTTGGGACCGGGAGTTGGAATTCTTTGGTGTTAAAGTTCTCTAGTCTGTTGCCGACGCTGGGTGGGAGGCTGTCCAGTTTGCGCGATGAGTCGTGGCTATCTGAGGTTGATGCGGCTAAGTCTAGCGGCATAACGCCACCAGGTCACATTGGATTTATTGGGTTTACCTTTAAAGCCCCGCTTAAACGGGGCACGTACACGGCGCGCTTTCAATTGTACGCCGATGGGGCGTTGATCGAAGCTGGGCAGCTTGAGATTCCAATCACCGTGACAGCCGATGGCTTCATCGAGCCAGAGTCGATATCAGCTCAAAGCTCAACCACCACCTTTACTCCCAGTCCACTAAATGGTGACGGCGCAGCGTTGCCTGCTGAGCCAAATATTCGCGTTGGGCTGTTTGCCACGACGGATGACCGCATAACGGTGCGCGCCGTAGCGGGAGGGTTCACTGTGCAACAAAATAACGTCGTCATCTGCCGCTTTGAAGCCGGAGAGAGCGCAACCATTGTGTACGACCGTGCTGGTAGCATTTACACCGCAGCCGGGCCTCGTTGTGCTAGTCAGACGACGGGTGTTTACGTTGCTGCGGCAGTGGACGGTTTGTCGCCGCTTGAGATTGTAGGTTACTCGCATCCTGTGGCGTGGTTACCCGGCGCGAACGATAATAGTTTTCGTGGCACATTGGAATTGCGTTATGCTAAGTCCACAGAGTCGGTTTGGGTCATTAATGAGCTACCCATCGAGTGGTATCTAAAAGGGATTGCGGAGACGTCGAACTCTAGCCCACAAGAATATCAGCGTGCCTTGCTAACTGCGGCTAGGACGTATGCCATGTATCACGTGCAACGCGGTACCAAACATGCAGATGAGTATTACACGGTCGACGCCAAATACGACCAAGTCTATCGTGGTTATGGCGCTGAGGCGCGTACCCCAAACGTGGTTGCAGCTGTGGAAGCCACGCGCGGACACATCGTAACCTACAACGGGAAGCTCGCACTCACACCATATTACTCGCGCTCAGATGGGCGGACACGGGCTTGGACAGAAGTCTGGAACGGCGGCACCAAAGCCTGGTTAGTTTCCGTCCCAGTGCCTTGGGACAACGGTAAGACGTTATGGGGTCACGGCGTTGGCATGAGTGCCACGGGCGCGCTTGGCGCCGCGCGCGCGGGTCAAACGTATGCTCAAATTTTGAAACATTTTTATCTCGGAACAGAGTTGAGGCGAGCGTATCAATGAGATTGATAAAAGGGACTGTTTGAGAGACTCTGTCTTGAAGAATTGAAAGACCTCTTTGAGAAAGACATAAAACTTGGCGGTGTCTGTTTGAAAATATCCGAACGTAACTGACTGGGCCCCGCCTGCGTTGAAACTTCGGCGGGCAGGTCGGCGAGCCGAATTCCACCCACACCCATTCCGCCCGCCTCGCCTTGCCTGCCCGATCGAAACTCTTGAGTGAAGGCTGGAACCGGAGCGGAAAGGACAATTTTCCTTCGACTTCGCTCAGGATGGTGAGCCTGTCGAACCACAAGTTTTTCTTTGGCGGCAATTAAATCAATCCTTTGCCTGAATTGATTATAATTATTTTATCGGTTTCCTCAAAGTTTAGTTTGGACAACGCGCCAACTACTACCGCGCTTGATGGCTCACAATTCATTAAATCTTTTGCGTAAGCAAAAGCCGAACGGACTTCATCTTCGCTCAACTTGATTATCTCGTGTCCGGTTTCAAAAATTGATTGGATTTTTGCGCTATAGGGTGTCCACGGCGTATGGAGTTTGTCGGCTAAAGAAGGACTGGATTCGGGGGTTACGCCAATCAATTTTGTTTTTAACTTCGCTTTTTCCAAACCATTGAACAAGCCGACAAATCCTTCACCGCTTCCAACCGGACAAACGAGATAATCAGGATATTCTTTTTTCAATTCTTTGATTATTGATTCGTATGCTTCGTGAAATCCGTTCGTTGCGTCCCAAATCACTTCTTTATTATTTTCTCTCGCCAAAGTAATCACTTCTTCGGATGTTAAAATTTTTTCCGACAAATTTACTTCTACAACTTCTGTGCAAATTTCTTTAAGAGCTTGTTTGATAGAAAGTGGTAAATTGATATCGACTATAGGAACAATTTTTATGTGTGATTTATTCGCGAATTTGGCGAGAGAGAATCCGGCGTTTCCAGAAGTAATGAGGCAAAGTTTATCAACAAATTCATGTTTGGCTTTTTTAACAATCATTGCGGATCGTCTATCCTTCCAAGTTCCAAAAGGATTTTTACTCTCATCTTTCACGAATAAATTAGCGAGATTAAATTTCACGCATAACTCGTTTATTTTTACTAAAGGTGTTTTTCCTGATTTAAACTTTACCATTGAAACACCAAGGGCTTTGGCGATTTTTGCGACCGTCTGCACGCTTGGCTTGATAATCACATTACTCTCAATTTTGCTTCTGGCCTTGAATTCATTCGCAACGGCTTGAAATTTCCCCGAAAAACGGCTGGCGAGCCCGCGTAG
>JGI1358J11329_10001406_pt1 | contig 19877 bp, 15 predicted proteins | sample Subgroupgradi54m_FD_11329 | JGI IMG/M metagenome (IMG submission 11329)
GGCTCAAGCCACTTTGCGCCGATGCTGCGCCGCTGCCAGACGAGTCGTCAAGCAACGCCTGCGAACGAAAGCCGGTGAACAATCGCATAGTCTGCCTCTAGCTGCCACTCGGGAATCTTCCCGCTTGTCTCGTTGTAGCCAGGGTTTTATTGTGCTTGCCGCCCTTGGCGCTATTTATTGCAGATCATGGAAACCGCATGCTGATCCACGTCAGTTTTTTATACTGGGGGCATTATTACAAAAAAAACAGCTTCCCTCCAGAAAACTATTTCTCCTGATCGTTGCGTGCCGTCGAAACCGGGACAGCGCCGGGGTTGAGCTGAGGTGCGATTTTCAGTTCGGCGGCCAGATCGGCGGACGATTCTGCGGTGCCGTCATAGACGGCCGACGATGGGATGTGTGGAAGCACCACGGACACCGGTGGTGACGGGGCGATATGGGCCGCCAAGCCAGGCCAGTCAACCATCACACCGGCCAATGCCAGGCCCAGTGCCAGCCCGCCCAGTGCCCAGAACCTGCGGCGGCGCCATCCTGTGCGTGTTGACGCTACGTTGAGCCATTGGCCTGAGTGGTCGGGCCCGGCGTCCGAGGCTTGACTGATCTCTTCGATTTCGGCGCGCATGATGCGCGCCTTGACTTTGAGTTCCAGACGCAATTTCTGCAACTGCTCCAGTTCGCGTTCGCGGCCACTGATTTTGCGTTGCAACTGATCGGCGGTCTGGGTCATTTCAGTGAGCCGGTTGCGTTGCTCGATCAGCAGGGCTTCTTCGGCGCGCAACAATTTGTCAACCGCCGCCACTTCAGCACGCCGGCTCGCCAACCGTTGCTCCACTGGCACCGTCTTTTCAGGCTGCGGATGCGGCAACGTGGTCCAATCCTGGGAAACGGTGTCGGGAAAAGATCCATCGAATCCGCCGAGGGCCGGGCCCCGGTTTTCTTTTTTTTCAAAAGCCAATTGCTGCTCCAGTACATCTCTCTAAAGTGATTGCAGGCTTGCCTCAGAGTAAATTGCGCAATTCGCGCAAGGCCACCGACAGCATCGCCAGATCGGCCTGGCCCAGGGCTTGCAGATCGGCCAGGACACGCTGGGCGCGCTGCATTTGCTGCGGGTGTTGTTGCTGCCATTGTGCCAGCAAATCCTCGACCGGAGCAGCGGGCGTTGCACCTTTGAGAATGCTGACAGTGAGCGTGCGTTGCCGCCAGGCCAGGTCATCGCGCAGTGAAGCGCGCGCCAGCGCCTGCCAGTGGCTGCCGGTAGGCAGGGCAATGATCTGCTGCCGCAACCAGTCGTGGCTGAGCAACTGGTCAAGGGCAAAATACACTTGCGCCGCCATATCAAGATCGTATTGACCTTCCATCGACAGCTCGATCAGGTCGAGACTGGGCAACATTAATTCGAGGCTGGCAACAATCTGTGCCAACTCGTTCGGCACCCGCTCGTCGATCCACTGTTGTGCCAGTGCCGCAGCAGCAGCGTTTTCCGGTCGTGCCAGCAGGGCCGGAATATGCTGCCGCAATTGCACAATCCGGGGGGCATACTGCTGGATCACATCGGCCAGGCTGTCCTGCTGCCGGTGCCGGAGAAACCACAGCACGGCGCGCTGGGTAAAGCGTGTCAGATCGGTCAGCATGCGGCCCTGTGCGGCATCGGGTACTCGCGTGTCGAGCGCGTCGATCTGCGCCCAGATCGCTTGCAAGCCACAGGCTTCGCGCACCAGCACATAGGCGCGCACGACGTCGGCCACACTCGCACCGGTTTCTTCCTGCACCCGATGCACCAGCGTATTGCCAACCCGATTGACCAGTTGGTTCACCACCACGGTGGCAATGATTTCGCGCCGCAGCGGATGGCTGGCAATCGCTGCTGCGAAACGGCTTTGCAGCGGACGGGGAAAGTACCCCAGCAGTGCTGGTTCGAAGAAACTGTCATCCGGCAAATCGCTGGCCACCAGTTCGTCGAACAGCCACATCTTGGTGTAGGCCATGATGACGGCGTTTTCCGGCGCGGTCAGCCCCTTGCGCGCGTTCTTGCGTTCGGCCAGCTGCTCATCGCTGGGCAGAAATTCGATCTTGCGATTAAGCCGTCGCGCCGCTTCCAGCGTGCGCATCAGACGCCCTTGCCCTTCGAGCAGTTGATCACCGCGTCGCGTCAGCAGCGACAGGCACTGGGTCTGATAGTAGTTGTCCTGCAATACCAGCAAACCGACTTCCTCGGTCATGGCCGACAGCAGCTCGTTGCGCTGTGGTGTATTCATGCTGCCGCGTGCGACCAGCACGTTGAGCAGAATCTTGATATTGACTTCGTGATCGGAACAATCCACCCCGGCCGAGTTGTCGATCGCGTCGGTATTCAAGCGCACCCCGGACTGTGCCGCTTCGATGCGGCCGTTTTGCGTGCACCCCAGGTTGCCACCCTCGGCCACCACGCGTGCACGAATCTCGCGGCCATCAATGCGAATGGCATCGTTGGCGCGATCCCCGACCTGCGGGTGCGACTCGAAACTGGCCTTGAAGTAGGTGCCGATGCCACCGTTGTAGAGCAGATCGACCGGCGCTTTGAGAATCGCGCTTTTCAATTCGTTGGGCGTCATCTGGTCGGCTGCAACACCGAGCACGGCCTTCATTTGTGGGCTGATTGGAATCGATTTGAGCGACAAGGCATAGACGCCACCGCCAGCGGAAATCTGGCTCTTGTCGTAATCGTCCCAGGAGGAACGAGGCAAAGCGAACAGGCGCTGCCGTTCGCGGAAACTGCCAGCGGCATCGGGCGACGGATCGAGAAACACGTGCCGGTGATCGAAGGCCGCCACCAGGCGGATATGCTCGGACAGCAGCATGCCGTTGCCGAACACATCGCCGCTCATATCGCCGACCCCGGCCACGGTGAAGTTTTGTGTCTGGGTATCGTGTCCCAATTCGCGGAAATGGCGCTTGACCGATTCCCACGCACCGCGCGCGGTGATGCCCATTTTTTTGTGGTCGTAGCCATTGCCACCGCCAGAGGCAAAGGCATCGCCAAGCCAAAAGCCGTATTCCTGCGAGACACTATTGGCAATATCGGAAAAGGTGGCGGTGCCCTTGTCAGCCGCGACCACCAGATAGGTATCGTCCGCGTCGTGGCGCACCACGTCGGGTGGTGGCACCACTTGATCACCGGCCAGATTGTCGGTCAGATCGAGCAAGCCGCGCAGGAAAATCTTGTAACACTCGATACCTTCCTGCATGAATGCTTCGCGGTTGCTCGCCGGGGGCGGATTCTTGACATAGAAACCACCCTTGGATCCGACCGGTACGATGATGGTGTTTTTCACCATCTGCGCTTTCACCAGACCGAGAATCTCGGTGCGGAAATCCTCGCGCCGATCCGACCAGCGCAGCCCGCCGCGCGCCACCTTGCCGCCGCGCAAATGGACCCCTTCGACGCGCGGAGAATAGACAAAAATCTCGAACATCGGCTTCGGTTCGGGGAGCGCGGGAATCTGTGCTGGATTGAATTTGAATGAAACCCAGGATTTCGGCTGGCCCACACTGTCGCGCTGATAGAAATTGGTCCGCAAGGTGGCGTTGATGGTTTCAAAATACTGGCGCAGGATCTTGTCCTGGTCGAGGTTGCTGACCTGATCCAATGCGGCGCGAATTTCGCTGCCCAGCGTCTCGATCGTCAAGTCCCGGCTGACCGTGAGCGCCGGGTCGAAGCGCGCGGCAAACAGATGCACCAGCTTGCGCGCAAGTTTGGGATAAGCCGTCAAGGTATCTTCGATATACGCCTGGCTGTAGGGCAGGCCAATTTGCTTGAAGTACTTGGCATAGGCGCGCAGGACGATGATCTGACGCCAATGCAGCTGTGCCGTCAGCGCCAGACGGTTGAAGTGGTCGTTCTCGACCGCGCCGCGCCAGACACAGGCGAACAATTCCTGAAACAGCGGGCGAATCTGCTCGAACTCAATCTCCGCACCGGCCCCCGTAGCTGACCCTGGATCCAGACCGATATCATGCATCCACAGTTGCGTCCCATCGGCCAGTTGCACCTTGTAGGGCCGTTCATCGAGCACGCGGACCCCCAGGCATTCAAGCATGGGCAGGCTTTCCGACAGGGTGATCGAGGCATGCTTTTGGTACAGCTTGAAACGCAGTCCAGCCTTCTCGCCTGATTCCGCCTGATACAAGTGCATGCCGAGTGGCGCCGCTTCACTCAGCTGCTCAAACATTTCAATATCCTGCACCGCTGCCGCCACCGGATAGTTCTCGATATATCCGGCGGGAAAGGCGCTGCCATAGCGGCGATTGAGCGTGACGCCCGGCCCGTCGCCCAAACGCAGGCTCAGGGCATCGGCCAGGTCGTCCTGCCAGCGGCGGGTCGCTTGCACCACGCGGTTTTGCAACTGCTGCATATCGACTTCCACATGAGTGCCCGGCACGGTACGAATGGTGAAGTGAATCCGCGCCAGCACCGATTCGGACAACAGCGGTTGGAAATCGCAACTGATGCCATGAAACGCATCCATCAATACATTCTGAATCCGCAGCCGGATTTCAGTGTTGTATTTCTCGCGCGGGACAAACACGAAACAGGAAACGAAACGGCCAAACATGTCGCAGCGCACGAACAGTCGCGTGGTCTGACGTTCCTGCAAACGCAAAATGCCGAGCGTGATCTCGAACAGTTCCTGCGCGGTGATCTCAAACAATTCATCGCGCGGATAACTTTCGAGAATCGACAGCAGGGTTTTTTCCATGTGGCTCTTGGGCAGGAAGTTGGCCCGCGCCAGCACCTGTTTTACCTTGCGCCGAACAATCGGAATTTCCAGCGGACTGATGCTATACACATTGGAGGTGTACAAACCGAGCAGGCGATGCTCACCGATCACCTTGCCCTGCGCATCGAAACGCTTGATACCGATGTAATCGAGATAGCCCGGGCGATGCACGGTGGCGCGCGCATTGGCCTTGGTGAGCAGCAACAGTTCGCCATTTTCCAGAATCGTCTTGACCTGTGTCGGCACCTCTTTGGGCGCGATATCCTCGCCCGGGAAGTCACGCAGAATGCCCAGGCCCGTGCCCACCACCGGCGCCAGCGCATAGCGCCCATCGTGCTCCTGAAAATCGTAATCACGCGCACCCAGCAGGGTGAAGTGATTCTCCAGCAGCCAGATCAGAAAATCCCGGCTTTCCTGTGCTTCCTCGACGCTCAAACGCCCCTGTGCAGCCTGCTGCAAGGCGTTGCGCACACCGGACTGGATTGCTTTCCAATCCTGTACTGCACGACGCACATCCTGCAAAATATCAAGCAAACCCTGCTCAATGTCCGCATAGGCGCCAGTCTCTTCACTGCGATCCATCTCGACATGGATCAAGGATTCCAGCACCGCTTGCGAATCGCGGTCATCGCGCGGCAGTACTGCCAGCAAACGGCCGCCGGTATCGCGCTTGACACGCATTTGTGGATGCACGATGAGGTGCAGCTTGAGACCACGCCGGTTGATTTCCATGGTCACCGAATCGACCAGGAAGGGCATATCGTCGTTGATGATTTGCGCCACCGCATGGAGGCTGTGCCAGCCATCGTCCAGCAGCTGCGGCTGATAGACATGCACCAGTGCCTGTCCCGGTTCGCGTTCCTGCGCCAGCTCCAAGTGCGCCAGTGCCGCACCGGCCAGATCCGCCGCACTGCGCTCGGCCAGATCGTCGCCATGCATCTGCGCGTAATACTGTTGCAGGAAAGCGGTGGTCAGTGTGTGCACCTCGGCGGGCATCTTGCACAGCGCCAATGCCAACACTTCATCCAGAGTTGCGGCGTGGCTTTGTTCTTGAGTCATAATGCGCGTGCTCCATAATCAAGGATGGACTGCAAACACGAATGACGGCATATTCCCGTGAATGATTATGGCTGAATCTGACTTTCTTTTAACATTCCGATGAAAAAAAACCTGCCGCGCATCAATGTGATCGTCGCCATGGCCCACAATCGCGCGATTGGCCACCTCAACTCCCTGCCCTGGCGGCTGCCGGAAGATTTGCAGTATTTCAAGCGCACCACCCTTGGTCACCCCATCCTCATGGGGCGCAACACTTACGAATCCATCGGCAGACCCCTGCCGGGGCGACGCAATATCCTCGTCAGCCGCCAACCGGACTATGTCGCCCCCGGCTGCGAGGTCGCGCATTCGCTCCCAGAAGCACTGCACTTATGTGCACAGCAGGAAGAGATTTTTGTGATTGGCGGGGCGCAACTGTATGCCCAGGCACTGCCACTGGCGCATCGTTTGTTTGTCACCGAAATTGATCTGACCGTTGAGGCGGATACCTTCTTCCCGCCGTTTGAACATCTGGGCTGGCACGAAACTTACCGGGAAACGCATCGCGCCGCCACAGGTGGCTTCAGCTTTGCTTTTGTCGTTTACGAAATCCGGTCAAACACGTAAAAAAACAAGCCACAGAGGGCACAGAGAACACAAAGCAAGTTTCCCTCTGTGTTCTCTGTGCCCTCTGTGGCTGGATGTTTTTCTATGATTGAACGCTTAAACCGCCACTTCATCCTCACGTGGCGCCGCCGGGGTCGATTCCTCGAAAATCAGTTTAACCTGACCTTCCGCATCCAGATCAACCGTCACCTTGCCGCCATCAACCAGGCGGCCAAACAGCAATTCATCGGCCAGCGCCTTGCGAATCGTGTCCTGAATCAGGCGTGCCATCGGCCGTGCGCCCATCAGCGGGTCAAAGCCTTTCTTGCCCAGATGATGTTTGAGCGCATCGGTGAAGATCGCTTCGACTTTTTTCTCGTGCAACTGCTCTTCCAGCTGCATCAGGAATTTGTCCACCACACGCAGGATGATTTCTTCATCCAGCGCCTTGAAGGAAATGATTGAATCGAGGCGGTTGCGGAATTCGGGCGTGAACATGCGCTTGATTTCGATCATTTCGTCGCCCGCCGTCCGCGCTTCGGCAAAACCGATGCCGCGTTTCTGCAAGGCTTCGGCGCCGGCATTGGTAGTCATGATCAAAATCACGTTGCGGAAATCCGCCTTGCGTCCATTGTTGTCGGTCAAGGTGCCATGATCCATCACCTGCAACAGGATGTTGAAAATATCCGGATGCGCTTTTTCGATTTCATCGAGCAGCAACACTGCATGCGGTTTCTTGGTGATCGCCTCGGTCAGCAAGCCGCCCTGGTCGTAGCCCACGTATCCTGGTGGCGCGCCGATCAGGCGAGATACGGCATGCCGTTCCATGTATTCGGACATGTCGAAACGGATCAGTTCAACCCCCAGCACAAAGGCAAGCTGCTTGGCGACCTCGGTCTTGCCGACGCCCGTGGGGCCGGAGAACAGGAAAGCGCCGATCGGTTTCTCGGGCTTGCCGAGTCCGGAACGTGACATTTTGATCGCGCTGGACAACGCTTCGATGGCGGGATCCTGACCAAACACGACATTCTTCAAATCGCGTTCCAGATGCGACAGTTGCTGACGATCATCAGTTGACACACTCTGTGGCGGAATGCGCGCCATCTTGACAACGATGTCCTCGATCTCAGCCTTGCCGATGGTTTTCTTCTGTTTCGATTTCGGCAAGATACGTTGCGCCGCACCGGCTTCGTCGATCACGTCAATCGCCTTGTCCGGCAAATGGCGATCGTTGATGAATTTGGCCGACAGCTCGGCCGCCGCTGTCAGGGCATTGGCCGCGTATTTGACGCCGTGATGTTCCTCGAAACGCGATTTCAGCCCGCGCAGAATTTCAATCGTCTGCGCCACACTCGGTTCGTTGACGTCAATCTTCTGGAAGCGTCGCGACAGGGCATGGTCTTTTTCGAAAATGCCACGGAATTCATTGTAGGTGGTCGCTCCGATACACTTGATCTGACCGGAGGACAGTGCCGGTTTCAACAGATTGGACGCATCCAGCGTGCCGCCCGAGGCCGAACCCGCACCGATCAGCGTATGAATCTCGTCGATGAACAACACCGCATTTTCGGTTTCGCGCAACTGCTTGAGCACCGCTTTCAAACGCTGTTCGAAATCGCCGCGATATTTGGTACCCGCCAGCAGCGCCCCCATGTCGAGCGAATACACCACGGCACTGCTGAGGATGTCCGGTACATTGTTTTCGACAATGCGCCAAGCCAGCCCCTCGGCAATCGCGGTTTTGCCAACGCCTGCTTCACCGACCAGCAAGGGATTGTTTTTGCGGCGGCGGCACAGGATCTGAATCACGCGTTCGACTTCTTCCTCGCGGCCGATCAAGGGATCAATCCGGCCATCACGCGCCTGCTGGTTGAGATTCAGAGTGTATTGGTCAAGCGCGGTTTGCTGTGCTGCGGCCGTCTCGTTTTCGGTCTCCGCTGGCTCGGCATCCGGTTTGTTGGCGGGCGGCTGGGTTGATTTGGTGATGCCGTGCGAGATGAAGTTGACCACATCCAGCCGGGTCACGCCCTGCTGTTGCAGATAATAGACCGCGTGCGAATCCTTTTCGCCGAAAATCGCCACCAGAACATTGGCGCCGGTGACTTCCTTCTTGCCATTGCCTGACGACTGCACATGCATGATGGCACGCTGAATCACGCGCTGAAAACCCAGTGTCGGCTGGGTATCGACTTCATCGATCCCGGCCACGATGGGCGTATTGTCGCGAATGAAATTAGTCAGGCTGCGCCGCAGATCCTCGACATTGCACGCGCAGGCGCGCAGCACGGCGACCGCGCTGGGGTTATTCAGCAAGGCCAGCAACAGATGCTCGACCGTGATGAACTCGTGACGTTGCTGTCGGGCTTCGACAAACGCCATGTGCAAACTGACTTCCAATTCCTGCGCAATCATATTTCCTCCATCACACACTGCAACGGGTGCTGATTCTGCCGTGCGTGTTCACTGACCTGATCTACCTTGGTGGCCGCAATATCGCGCGGGTATACGCCACAAATCCCGCGACCTTCACGATGTACCTTGAACATGATCTGGGTTGCCTGCTCCATATCCTTGCCAAAGAATCGCTGCAATACATCCACCACAAATTCCATCGGGGTGAAATCGTCATTCAGCAGCACCACCTGGTACAGGGGCGGCGGCGCCTGCCGCGTTTCCTGTTCCTGCAGTACCGTGTCTCCTCCCGGTTTGACGCTTCCTCGACTTGTCATGCAGTGATTCTAACCCCTTCTATTCCTTCCACGATAGCGTAAATAGCGCAGTTTTTTTTACTGTCCGGTTTCCATACCCTTGAAGGCTGGGCAAACAAGCCACTCCCGTTATATATCGGCATATTCAAGCGTATTTCAAGACGCTCCTAAACAATCCGTCACGCCCCGAAGCCGTGTGTTCGCACTGATTCGCGCACCGCGCTGACGATTTTTGCCATTCCAGCAACAATTTATGTCACCCAGCCCTTGACAATCGGCGATACGAGCACAACAATGTTCGCTGATTTGAGCAAGTTTCATGGTCTTGGTTTTATACCGGCGAGTGGCTTGGCAAATTGGCTGAGTCGTCGCAGGGAGGGGTGAACAACATCATCCTCTAATCAGGATGAGAGATTTTCTGCCACGTGTGCGACTCGTTTTGTGTTTTTAATGTCTAGGAAGGTCGTAGCATGGCAACTGGTACCGTGAAATGGTTCAATGATTCCAAGGGTTTTGGTTTCATTACCCCTGATGATGGCGGCGAAGATCTGTTCGCACATTTTTCCGCTATTCAAATGAACGGTTTTAAAACCCTGAAAGAAGGTCAAAAGGTTTCCTTCGAGGTCGTCCAAGGCCCGAAAGGCAAACAAGCCTCCAATATCCAGTCTGCGGCCTAAGCTGCATTCTGTTGCCCTGAAGTTTTTCAGGGCATATAAAAAGCCCCACCAGGAAACTGGTGGGGCTTTTTTATGGGCCGCGCTGTTTCTGCGACCGCCAATTACATCTTGCTGATCATTTGTTTACCGAATGCGGAGCAGGACACCTGCGTTGCCCCTGGCATCAGGCGGGCAAAATCATAGGTCACGACCTTGGATTGAATCGCCCCGTTCATGCTCTTGATGATCAGATCGGCGGCTTCAAACCAGCCCATGTGGCGCAGCATCATTTCGGCCGACANAATCAGTGAACCTGGGTTCACATAATCCTTGCCAGCGTACTTCGGNGCNGTGCCNTGGGTGGCTTCAAACATCGCCACGGAATCCGACAGGTTGGCGCCGGGAGCAATCCCGATCCCGCCGACCTGGGCTGCCAGGGCATCGGAAATATAGTCACCGTTCAGATTCAGTGTTGCAATCACGCTGTACTCTTCCGGGCGCAGCAGGATCTGCTGCAGGAAGGCATCGGCAATCGCATCCTTGATGACGATGTCCTTGCCGGTTTTCGGATTCTTGAATTTGCACCATGGACCGCCATCGATCAGCTCAGCGCCAAACTCTTTCTGTGCCAATGCATAGGCCCAGTCACGGAAGCCACCTTCGGTGTACTTCATGATGTTGCCCTTGTGGACAATCGTCATGCTCGGCTTGTCATTGTCAATGGTGTACTGGATCGCCTTGCGTACCAGACGTTCGGTACCTTCGCGCGACACCGGCTTGACGCCGATCCCGGAGGTTTCCGGGAAACGGATTTTCTTGACGCCCATTTCCTTGATCAGGAAATCGATGATTTTCTTCGCTTGCTCGGATTCGGCTTCCCATTCAATACCGGCGTAAATGTCCTCGGAGTTCTCGCGGAAAATCACCATGTCGGTTTTTTCCGGCTGCTTGACCGGCGAAGGCACACCTTCGAAATAACGCACCGGGCGCAGGCACACATACAGGTCCAGTTGCTGACGCAGCGCCACGTTCAGGGAACGAATGCCACCGCCGACCGGCGTGGTGAGCGGGCCCTTGATCGACACCACGTAATCTTTCAGTGCTTCGAGCGATTCATCCGGCAGCCAGACATCCGGGCCATATACCTTGGTCGATTTTTCGCCAGCATAGATTTCCATCCACGAAATCTTGCGTTTGCCGCCATAGGCTTTGGCAACGGCGGCATCGACCACCTCGATCATGACCGGCGTGATATCGACACCGGTACCATCACCTTCCAGATAGGGAATGATCGGCTGATCCGGCACCGACAGTGAAAAATCTGCGTTGACTTTGATTTTCTCGCCTGTAGCAGGCACTTTGATATGTTTGAACATGTGTTTTCTCTCCAGAAAATTATGTCTTATATAAGACATAAGAGTTCATTATGCCTTATTTTCATCTTGCCATGGGGCCGCGCGCTGCAGAAATTACAACGTTCCCGCAGTTGAATCATCGGTTATCGGATCGGGCTGGAGAAGCTTTAGCAGCAGCCTAAAACGGCAGCCATTTCTCTCCCAACGCCCGTTCAACGGTCCACACGGCGGCAATCAAGGCCACAAGCACCGACCCCGTCTGCAACACACCGAGACGATAGAAGCCGGTATAGCGCAGCCAGAACGCCAAGGGCATCAACACCACCACCAGCGCCAGCTGGCCCAATTCGACACCGATATTGAAACTGGCCAGGGCTAGCGCCAGCAAGCCGGTCGGCAAGCCGAGATCGACCAGCACAGCAGCGAAACCAAAGCCATGCAGCAGACCAAACCCAAACGCCATCATCCAGCGTCGATGATGCACCAGGCCGCGCACATTGTTCAAGGCCGCCACCAGGACAGAGAAAGCGATCGCCGCTTCCACTAAGCGAGACGGCAATTGAACAACCTGCAGTGCCGCTAGGCTGAGCGTAATTGAATGCGCCAGGGTAAAGGCCGTCACGACTTTGAGGATATCGACCATGGCGTCGCGCAAGCTATCCACCCCAACCCAGCGCCCTTCCGCGCGCAACATCACCGATGGCAGCAACAGGGCCATCAGGAACAGAATATGATCCACGCCGATCCAGATATGCCAGACACCGTCGAACGCATATTGCGCGCCCACCACCTGCCAGGTGTTGCCGCCCAGAGTCAGTTTCAGTTCAGCGGCGGTGGGGCGAAAAATGCCGGTCGAGATCGGCGCACCATCGACCACCCACTGCATCAGCCCGCGATGGGTGGGATCGAGATCGAAAAATAGCTGGTAGCTCGCCTGCCACTGCCGCGCAGGCTGCGCGCAATTGGCACGCAGCCACACTACGGCGTAGCCGCCGTCGCTATGACGATCAATTTGCAGCGGCCGACTGACGGTCAGCGGACAGTCACCCGCGTTGGTCAAGGAAAAATGTTCGATCGCATAGCGCGTGATCGCTTCCTCCGCTTGCTGCACTTCACCCCAGGTCAATTGGGCGTCGTCATTACGATCGAGACTGAGCGCAAAATCCAGATCGCGCAACGCGATATCCCAACGCACCTCCAACGCCGCCTGCCCTGTTTGCGCAGCGATCGTCATATAGCTATCGGAAGGTTTGTGCGCCTGCGCGAAAGTGCTCCAGCACAGCGCGGCACAAGCCAGCAGTCCGCGATAAAAATTGGTTTTGTAGATCATGGCGCGGAAGCCTGTTTGAACTGTTTCAGCAAAGGCCGCAAGCGCGCATCTTCAAAACCGGTGCGCGTGAGCCATTCCAGCACCGGGCCTGCTGCCTGTGGTTTGTTAGCCGCCAACGCTGCCAGCAAGACCATTTCCGCATCGCGCGGTTCACGCTGGCGCAAGGCCTGGTAGTTGTGTAGTGCACGTTCCAGTGCTTCCTGCGGCGCCTGCTCCAGCAACAAGAGGAAACGCGCTTCTTCTTGCTCATGCAGACGCTCACCGCGCCGGGCGGCTTCTTCAAAGCGGGTTTTCAACATCTGCCGGTAACGCATTGCCTCAACATCGCTGGTCTGCGCAGCCGCCATTGCCAAGCGCAACAACAAGACATCCGAAGCTTCCCAGGATCGCAACAGCGTGACAACCTGCGCCGCCTGCTTTTGCCGCAACAGGAAATCAGCATAGGCCGCCAGCAAGTATTGATCGGTTTGTCCGAGCTGCAATGCGACCTGATAGTGACCAGCGGCTTCACGGTCTTGACCCAGCCGCTCTGCCATCTCGCCCAAGCGCACACGTACCCACAGGGTCAGACCCTTGTCGGTCGTTCCAGCCTGGTCAAGCGCCGCACGCAAATTCTCATACGCCGGACGCAGGTGGCCCATCCCGGCCAACGCAAATTGGCGGCAGCCGGCCCGCACCAGTGGGTGGGTCGCAACGGGCAGGCGTTCGCAAAATTTCAGCGCGTCGGGGTATTCCCCTTCCACCATATGCAGTGCGGCGCTCCAGCTGATCGCTTCGATCTGGGCCGGCTCCAGGGTGAGCGCCTGCTCAAAGTCAGTGAACGCACCAGCAAAATCATGGCCGTATTGTTTGAGCAAGCCGGAAGTAAACCACCACTGCGCTTCTTGCCGATGGCGGGCAAAGCGCGGCACGAACACCGCCTGCGCATAGCCCAGCTGACGCGGATCGCCCAGCGCCATGGCGGCATCGAAATAGGCCCGTACCAGCGTCAAGGCCAGCGCATCATCCTGCGGTGCCAGTTGTAATTGGCGCCGCAGCTTTTCGGTCAGGCGCAGTTCGGCAAACTGGCTGCGCGAGGGCAGCTTTTCGACCACGGTTTGCGGCGTAGCGGGAGTAAACGGCTCGGCACAGACCAGGCCGCCGAAAGACAACATGAACATTGCTGCAGCCCCGCAGTAGCACGCGCTGCGCAACCCCTGAAACACAGTCATGCCCCCTCCGTCAAAGCCAATCGTAAATAACACAGCCCAAAACAGCATCTTTTGTTGCTGGGCATCATATCAGGGGCTGCGAAATATTTCGGGAAGGTTGTCAACCGAACCGCCAGCCCGACGTTATTGCATAGGACGCAGTTATGTCTGTGTCTTTGACAATCACCTTAAGGAGTTCCAAATGAGCAAACTGATTTCGGTATTGATCGCTTCTCTGTTCGCTGCTTCCAGCGCCTTCGCTGCTTCTCACGCTGCCGCTCCCGCTGCTCCAGCCAAGGCTGAAGCTCCTGCCAAAGCTGAAGCACCAAAAGCCGAAGAGAAGAAAGCACCTGCCAAGAAAAAAACCGGTGGCAAGAAAAAAGCCGCCGCTGCAAAAGAAGAAGCCAAGAAATAATCACAGCGTCTTCATGGGAAAGGCAGACTTCGGTCTGCCTTTTTTTGTATCTTCTTTTACAATAAGCACACCATGCGTACCCCCTCCTGGCACCGCCTTCTGCTGGCACTGACCCTGTTCATCGCACCCGCGCTTCCCACCACCGCACAAAATCTGCCGGTAGTGCGATTGACCGCCGGGATTCATCTGATCCAGGCCGAAGTTGCCGACAATGAAGCCCGGCGCAGACAGGGCTTGATGTATCGCGAAAAATTGGCGTCCAATCAGGGCATGCTGTTTGTATTTGAAAATAAGGCGACGCACTGTTTCTGGATGCGCAATACCCTGATTCCCCTGTCGATCGCCTTTCTCGAAGACGACGGCACCATCGTCAATATCGCCGACATGCAACCACAGAGCGATGACAGCCATTGCCCCAGCGCCGAGATCCGCTATGCCCTGGAAATGAATCAGGGCTGGTTCAAACAACGCGGCTTCAAGGCCGGGATGAAGCTGGGGAGCTTCACAGCGAAGCAATAAGAGCGTCCTGCTGGTGAGAGCCATACCTGACTGAGAAAGTGCCCGTTGTAAAAAAACCCCGTCTTCGTAAAAAGACGGGGTTTGTCAGCGGTCTGAGCCGGCACTGCGTAGCGTTGTGTTAGAACACCCGATTTATTTCAGCTTCAAGCCGTCTTTCTGCTGTGCATAGTAGGCGGCAACATTCTGCAAATCCTGCTTGGACAGTTCAGCGACCTGGGATCCCATGATCGGGTTTTTGCGGGCGCCGGATTTGTAATCCTTCAGGGCCTTCAGCAGATAATCTTCATGCTGACCGGCCAGACGCGCCACACCATCCATAGTGGGTTTATTGCCTTGCGCTCCGTGACAGGCATTGCACGTGCCTTCGGCGATTTTTTGTCCAGCCGCCACATCGGACGCCATTGCTGGCACAGCCAGGGCAGTGCTCGCTGCGACAATCGCAATACTGATCAATTTCAATGTTTTCATTCTGTGCTCCGGCCTTAATGAGTTGCGCTGCTGGCGCTGTAATAAGCGGCCAGGTCGGCCATATCCTGATCGGACAGACCTTCGGCAATCGCCTTCATGGTCGGGTGGTTACGTTCACCCTTTTTGTAAGCCTGCAATGCACTCACGATATAACTTGCACTCTGACCACCCAGCTTGGGCACGCTGTATACGGCCGGGAAACTGGCCTTGTAACCCGGAATGCTGTGGCAACCGATACACATGGAATTTTTGCTGGCGGCGCGTCTGGCGTCGCCGTCGGCCGCCTGGGCCAGCGTGCCGAACAGGGTAATACCCAACACAGCGAACGCAGCCAACACCGATTTGATCAATGAGGTAGTCATAGTGGAAAGTGCTTTGAAAAAAGGAATAACGGCTGGAAATTCAGAAACCTGCGAATTCTAACGGAAAGCGGCAAAACACGTCCAACCCGCGCATGGGTCGCCATTGACCGCCGCCGGGTCACGCCTCATGCGCCGCAAGTTTGATGACGCTTAACGGTGGCGCCAGCGGTGTAATGGTCACCCAGACCTGCTTGAAAGCCGGGGTGCGTGAAGCCGGGTCAAGGCTGCGCGGAATCAATACATTGGCTTCAGGGTAATACATGGCAGCGTTGCCGGGACGGATGTCGAACTCACGCACGCGGATGTTGTGCAAGGCGCCGGTCGGGGTGCTGACGGTGACAAGCTGATCGACCTGCAATCCCAGCCGCTGGCGGTCGTCGCGATGCATCAGGATAACGTCGCGCCGTTCCTGGCCGCGATAGAGGTCTTCGTCTTCATAGACGACCGTGTTGAATTGGCCTTCGGAACGGATCGTCATCATGCACAGCTGGTTGTCTGCGGGGTTGCGCGCGGCGGGAATTTCAACGGCATGGAATCTGGCCTTGCCGCTGGCGGTGGGGAACTGCGGCGTGTGAAAGACGCGGCCTTGCACATAGAACTCTGCGCGGGTTTGATCGAGCGTGCCGATGGCTGCATAACCAGGCACGACGGCGGCGATCATCTGGCGGATCTGCGTGTGATCGGCCATGCGCTGCCAGTCCAGTGTGGCGGAAGAAGGCAGAATGCGCTGCGCCAGCGCGGCGATGATGTCCACCTCGGAGCGTGGCCCGTCCAGGCGGCGCGGACCACCAGCACTCAGGCGCACGCGGTTGAACATCGACTCCTGCGTGGTGGCCTGCGCTTCTTCGTCGCGCGCCAGCACTGGCAGAATCAGGGTTTCCTTGCCGCGTCCCCAGGCATGGCCGGTATTCAGTGTGGTGTTCAGGTAGAGCATCAGATCGACCTGACCCAAGGCCTGCGTCGAAAAATCGCGATCGGGATTGGAGCCGAACAGGTTGCCCCCTAGGCACCCGCCGAAACGCATGCGTCCTTCCGCCGCGCGTTGCATGCAGCCCATGGTATCCAGCCCAGGTGTTTGCGGGAATTGCATGCCGGTGTGCGCTTGCAGACGTTGCAACATGGCCGGTTTCAGTTCGGGCACTGTGCCGACCGAACCCATGCCCTGGATATTGCTGTGACCGCGCAGTGGCATTAGCCCGGCACCCGGCTTGCCGATCATGCCGCGCATCAGCGCGAGGTTGGTGAGCGCCAGGATGTTGTCCACCCCATGCACGTGATGCGTCATGCCCATCGCCCAGCAGAATACGGCGCGCTGCGATTGCGCGTAGGTATCGGCGACTTGCTGCATCTGCATGCGTGTGACGCCGGAGGCTTGCTCCAGTTCGTTCCATTGGGCCGCGACGATGCGCCCACGAAATGCCGGCCAGTCTTCGCTCGCGTTTTCAATGAACGCAGCATCGATGGCGTCGCGTTCCAGCAAAGCTTTGGCGACACCGTAAAAGAAAGCGATATCGCCACCGATATGCGGTTGGATATATTGATCGGCAACCTTGGTACCAAACAGCATGCTGCGTACATCCGAGGGTACGCGAAAATCGACCAGCCCCAGTTCCTTGAGCGGATTGACGACGATGACCTTGCCGCCGTTGCGCTTCATGTGCAGGATGGTGTGCAACAGGCGCGGATGATTGGATGCGGGATTGGCGCCGACGATGAACAGTAGATCGCTCTGCTCGACATCTTCCAGCGTCAGCGTCGCCGTACCCGAACCGACTGCACGCCCCAGCGCAACGCCAGAGGCTTGATGACAGTAGTAGGAACAGTTGTTGACATGGTTGCTGCCGTAGCAGCGGGCGAACAATTGCAGCAGGAAACCGGCTTCATTGGACGAACGGCCGCTGAAATAGAAGAAGCTTTCGTCCGGCGTAGTAGCGCGCAATTTGGCCGCAACCTTGTCCAGCGCCTCGTCCCAGGAAATCGTGCGGTAATGGGTATCGCCCGGCCCCACGTAGATCGGATCGGCGAGCCGGCCCATGGCTTCCAGTTCGCGCGAGGAAAAATCCTTGATCTGGGCAAGAGAGAACTTCTCGAAAAACTCCGGGCGGATCGCGCCTTGCATATCGGCGGCCATCGCCTGAATCGATTTCTTGCACACCGATGGAAAGCGGCCAATCTCATTGGTCATGCCCCCGCTCTGACCGCCCATGCCCAGGCCGCAGGTTTTGCAGGCATTGGGGCGGCGCAGCGCCTGCCACATCTTGAACAGCCCGCCCGCCTGGTGGGCTTTTTTCAGGCTATAAGTTATCGCCGACCAGCCACCTGCGGATTTTTTCATTGTGCGGTGGTTTTTATGGCGGGAGGTGCGACCTTCAGCACCTCATCGAAGGTCGTCAAACCACTACTGACTTTCAATGCGCCCGAGACACGCAAGGGTTTCATGCCATCACGCATGCCTTGTACTCGCAAGCGTTCGATATCCGGCGTTCCATTGATCAACCCCCGCAATGCATCGCTCATCAACAGCACTTCGTAAATACCAGCACGACCACGATAACCTGTCATGCGGCATTCAAGGCAACCGACCGCTTGATAAACCTGGTTTGGCAGCGGTATCTTCCAGGGGGATACCAGATCGTCCCACAAACTTTCCGACGGTAATTCTGTCGGTGCCTTGCAATGTGGACAGAGCGTGCGCACCAGGCGCTGAGCCATCACACCGAGAATGGTGGCATTCAGCAAAAAAGGGGGGACGCCCAAATCAAGCAGGCGACTCATTGCTGAAGGCGCATCGTTAGTGTGCAGAGTCGAAAGCACCAGGTGACCGGTCAATGCTGCCTGAATCGCCATATCTGCAGTCTCAAGGTCGCGGATCTCACCCACCATAATGATGTCCGGATCTTGTCGCATCAAGGCGCGCAAACCCTCTGAGAAGGTCAGATCGATGCCCTGCTGCACCTGCATCTGATTGAAACTGGGTTCCACCATTTCAATCGGATCTTCCACAGTGCACACATTGACTTCCTGCGTGGCGAGTTGTTTGAGCGTGGAATATAACGTGGTGGTCTTACCAGAACCGGTTGGCCCAGTAACGAGAATGATGCCGTTTGGCTTGCTGGTCATTGCATGCCAACGCTGTGCATCGTCTTCTGAAAAACCCAGTTCAGCCAAATCCTTGACCACTACGTCAGGATCGAAAATCCGCATCACCAGTTTTTCGCCAAAAGCAGTCGGTAGCGTAGATAAACGCATTTCAAATTCCTGCCCTCCCGGAGTACGCGTTTTAATACGTCCATCCAGCGGACGCCGCTTCTCCGTGATATCCATCCGGCCAAGCAATTTAACCCGACTGACCATCGCCGCCATGACCGTACTGGGAACTTGATACACCTGATGCAGCACTCCATCAATACGAAATCGAATCAGAGCGTGCTCGCGGCGTGGCTCCAGGTGAATATCGCTGGCGCGCTGATCGAAAGCATATTGCCAGAGCCAATCAACAATCGTAACAATGTGGGCATCGTTGGCATCAACCTGCCGTCCACTTTTGCCCAATTCGACAAGTTGCTCGAAATTATTCTGCAGTGGTGATGAGCCCAGCAAACTGGCGCTCTTGACCGATTTCGCCAAGTTGAAGAATTCGATGATATAGCGATCCAGATCCAGCGGATTGGCGATCACTCGCTTGATATCCTTGCGCAGGATCTGGCGCAACTCGGGTTCCCAATCGGTGACGAACGGTTCGCTGGTTGCAATCGTCACTCTGTCCTGCTTAACCTCCAGCGGCAGAATCTTGAAGCGGCCGGCATAGGCACTGGACATGACGTCAGCGATCTTGGCGAATTCGACCTTCAAAGGATCGATATGCAGATATGGCAAGCCAACATGCTGGGCGAACCATTCGGTCAGTGCTTCCAGCGTCAGCGTGCGATGCGGCGGCTTGATCGACTTCAGCTTCTGTTCCGCAAGAAACACGAGCGCATGCATATCAGTGCGCTTCAGACGCGCATTGTTATGCATACGCTCAGCGTCTTCGCGCTCGACTTCACCTTCCTTCACCAGAATCTTCAGCAGCTGGCCCACCGAGACGCGGCCGTGGTGGCCTTCGAAGACAGAGGCGGTGGAGGAATGTTTGGGTTTGGCGGCAGCTGCGGTCATCGGCTATCTAACTTTCTATCGTGCTTTCCACACTTTATGATCAACCATCATGCAACGGTCTTGCACGACCGGCACACCCGCAGCCAGCAATTTATCGGCGGCTTCCTCGTTGGCAATCCCCAATTGCATCCACAGCGCCTTCGCGCCAATGGCGATAGCGGCATCGGCCAGCGGTGGAATATGTTCACTGCGGCGGAAGCACAGCACCAGATCGACCGGCTCGGTCAACTCTTCCAGCCGGGCCACACAGGGATGTCCAAGCACATGTTTCAGCGCCGGATGCACCGGCAAAATGCGATAACCGTGGTGCTGCAAATA
>JGI1358J11329_10001409_pt1 | contig 19868 bp, 16 predicted proteins | sample Subgroupgradi54m_FD_11329 | JGI IMG/M metagenome (IMG submission 11329)
TGAAATGGCAAAAAATGATGCTCGCACATGCTGTAAAACTCGATGTCTTTCACCACAATCATCTCGTCGTATTTTTCATCGCCAAAAACCGTCAACACATCCTCAGGTTTCTGCCCGTATCCCGAAAAAATTTCCTTCCACGAGGCAACCACGCGTTTCGGCGTATCGCGAAGACCTTCACGTTCAGGATTTTCGCCGATTTGTTCGAGCAGCTCGCGCACGGACTGTTCAGGATTTTTTTTTGGCATTAGATGGTTTTATATTCCACTGCAAAAGCTGCAAAAGGCTGATATTTTGAATACCCATTGCTGTTGAAACTTTTATTTCACAGGTGCTGTTCTCGTGCATTTGAATATCAGTCACCATGCCAGGGAGTCGGTTACCATGGCTATAAATCACAATTTTGCAATTCACCAGATTTGCAGCCATTTTGGCAAGAGCTTCTGCGCCAAATACAGTGCCCGCCAGTTCCTGATAAAATTCATAAAATTCTGCTTCTTCTCCAGAAATCGCCCGCTGGACAAGATTTTGAATGTAAAGCAGTTCCCTGCCCATTCCTTTTATCAGCACTTGGGGCGAAAAACGACGGGTAATTCTGCGTATGCCAGACTCGTTATTTGGGTTTCGTGGTCGTGTAGGTCCTGTAGATAAAGGGCGGTGTTTAGGAATTCCATGGTCACTAACAACAGCACCATAAACAGCGCCGTCGTTACCCTCAAAATTCCAGAAGCCCTCTGGTGGGGCTGGCGGAGCGGCTGCATTTCTTCCGGAGCCGGTTGCTTGCTGTCCATCTGTGTGACCGTCTATTACATCTAAAACATCGGCTGCTGCTGCTTTTATGCCCTCAATATACTCTGCCATGGCAGTACGTTCGTCTGGGCGTCGAGGGTATTGTAACGGTGGCGGAGGACAACCATCACCTGCCATGCGCTCTATTTCTGAACGTCCCATATAAATAATTTTAAAAGTCAGCCAGCATTATAGGCATAAACCAGCCAAAATGTAAACCGGGCGATTCTACACGCTGCTAATTGCCGATCATGTCTGGAATGCTTGGAGCAATGGTGTTTTTCATTGCTTCCTTAAAATGTTTTTTAAAATCTTCCAGAAATTTATCTGTCTGGGCTTTAAAATCTAACAAATCTTTATATTTGGGATCACTGAACAGGTCAATAATTTCCTCGATTTTTTTTCTCATGTCAACAAAAGCTTCATAAAGCCTGTGCATTGCATTTGCCAGTTCGGGATGCTGGGCCTTTAAATTTTCAAGCGCTTTTTCAAATTCATCAGGTTTAAAATCGCCTTTAGTAACAACATTTACGGCATACTCTTTGAGCGCCGCAAAAGTTTCTTTTGCAATATCACTAATGGTGTCCAAAGTGAATATTGCATCAGTTAAATGCACAAATTCTTCAAACGCTTTTTGCGTCATACTTAAAAGTTCGCCCTCTTTACCATACACCACAGCCATAAATTCCTTATATTCTGCCAATCTGGCGCTGGCTGCCTCTTCTGCGGCTTCCGCCCCAGCCTGGGCATTTTTATACAAAGTGTATGAGGCCGCAGTTGCAGCTCCGGCAACCGTAGCTTTAGCAATCAATCCCAAAGCTTCTCTGCGCGTCATATGCCGGACACCCTGTCTTACCTGCACAGCTTTATGTGCATCAATCTGGGCTAAAGTCGGTCGAAGCTGGTCATTAAACAATACCAGATCAAATTTTCCATCTTTCATGCTTCGTTGCACCAGGTCTTGAAGCGATATTCTCAAAGGACCATCGGGGTCGATCTTGATTTCCAGGCCTGCCAGCTTTTGCGCTGCTGGTGATAATTTTCTTTTCCCGAATACACCTTCTTTGAGTGCGTCAATTGGTTTGCGCATATTTTTATAATTTAGAGGAGCAGACACCTGTCAACATCTAAATTTTACCATATTTTTAAAATATTGCAAGCATGAATTTACGCATACTCCCCCCATTCTTTAATCTTCAGCTCTTCCAGTTTGTAGCGCCCCAGCGAGTCAACAATCAGTTCCGCGACCTGCATGTTGGTAATTAGCGGGATGTTGAAATCAATGGCTTTGCGCCTCAGCAAATAGCCTTCGGTTATTTCCTCGCGGCTGTAATTTTTGGGTATGTTGATGACCAGATCGATTGTGCGTTTGGCAAAAAGTTCAACCACATTCGGCTTTAAACCGGTGCGGATTTTATTTAACAGAATATTTTCAACCTCGTTTTCTTTCAAAAAAGCAGAAGTGCCCTCGGTTGCATAAAGCTGATAACCCATTTCCTTAAAACGTCTTGCCGCAGGCAAAAACGCTGCCTTATCCTCGATCCTTCCAATGCTGAGCAGAATATTTTTGCGGGGCAGTTGAAAACCGACAGAAATCATCGATTTCAAAAACGCCTCGTACATGTCATCGCCAAAACAGGCCACTTCGCCGGTTGAAGACATCTCAACACCAAGCACCGGATCCGCACCCTTCAGTCGCGAAAAAGAAAACTGCGACGCCTTCACGCCCACATGATCCAAGTCCAGCGTCTTGTAATTTTTCTTCCGAAAATAGCTCAAAGGTTTAGTTTTCAGCATGGCCTGCGTGGCAATCTCCACAAAATTATAACCCGTGACTTTGGACGAAAACGGAAAGGAGCGGCTCGCCCGCAGGTTACACTCAATCACTTTTATCTCATTGCTCTTTGCCAAAAACTGAATATTAAAAGGTCCGGTAATTTTGAGCTCGCGCGAAATTTTTTTGGTAACTTCTTTAATTCTGCGAATGGTTTCAATGTAAAGTTTCTGCGGCGGCAAAACAATCGTGGCATCTCCGGAATGAACGCCCGCATTTTCAATGTGCTCGGCAATCGCATAAATCAGCACATCGCCATTGAGGCTCACGGCGTCGATCTCAATTTCCTTGGCGCCCTGCTCAAACTTGCTCACCACTACCGGTGCTTCCTGCGAAATGCGCGTAGCGCGATTCAAAAAAACCATCAGCGCCTCATCATTATGCGCCACACTCATGGCCGCGCCCGACAAAACGTAAGACGGCCGCACCAGCACCGGATATCCAACTTCGTTTGCAAACTTTTGAACCTGCGCAGCATCATGCAGTTCCTGCCACTTCGGTTGATCAATCTGAAGTTTATCCAGCATGGCCGAAAATTTATGGCGGTCTTCGGCACGATCAATATTTTCCGCATCAGTTCCAAGAATTTTCACGCCGGCACGGTCAAGTTTTAAAGCCAGATTATTCGGCACCTGCCCGCCCGTTGAAACAATTATACCCTGCGGATGTTCTTTTTCATAAATATCAAGCACGCGCTCCAGGGACAGTTCGTCAAAATAAAGTTTATCCGACATGTCGTAATCTGTGGAAACCGTTTCCGGATTATAGTTGATCATGATTGTCTCGTAACCAGATTTTGCCACGGTAGTAAGCGCATTTACACAGCACCAGTCAAACTCCACGGAAGTCCCGATTGCATACGGTCCCGATCCAAGTACGATCATTTTTTTTCTGCGCCGCTGACCAGCACCGCGCGCCTGCGATTTTGGGTAGTCGGATGAGTAGTCAACATCGTCTTTTTGCCCATGGTATGTCAAATAAAGGTAGTTGGTTTTTGCAGGATATTCACCGGCCATGGTATCAATCTGCTTTACAACCGGCAGAATGCCGAGGGTTTTACGGTATTCACGAATATCGATTTCCCTGCAGCCAGTCATTTCCGCGATCTGCTTATCTGAAAAACCGCTCTGTTTGGCCTTTTTTAAAAGATCATGCGGCAACCTTGTTTCAAGATTTTTGGCTGTAGCGCCAGATTCATGATTCCTGATAGAATCCTCCACCTTCACAATATTTTTGAGCTTCTCCAAAAACCACAGATCAATACCTGAAAGTTTGCTAATTTTTTTGGTGGACATGCCCTTTTGCAGCGCTTCCGCAATCGCAATGATTCGCCGTGGGGTCGGCACTTCAATTTCACGTTCTAGATTTTCCGCAGTCAGTCCAAGTTTTTCATTCGCCACAAAACCATAAAGCCCGACCTGCAGCATGCGTAGACCCTTCTGCATGACCTCTTCAAAACTCCGTCCAATCGCCATAATTTCACCAACCGACTTCATTTCCGATGTAATTTCCTGCGAAACACGCCGGAATTTATCCAAATCCCAACGCGGAATTTTAAGTGCCAGATAATCAAGCGCCGGTTCAAAACAGGCCGTCGTGGTTTTAGTTACGGCGTTTTTCAACTCTGGAAGTCCGTATCCAAGTGATAATTTCGCCGCAACATGCGCCAGCGGATAACCTGTTGCCTTGCTCGCCAAAGCCGAACTTCGGCTTAAACGCGCATTTACTTCAATAATCCTGTAGTCTTCAGAACCAGGATCAAGCGCATACTGAATATTGCACTCGCCTACAATTCCTAAATGTCGAATCACCTGAATCGCGCGCTCGCGCAGGCGATGATATTCCTCATTGGTCAAAGTCTGCGAAGGCGCCACCACAATACTTTCTCCAGTGTGAATGCCCAACGGATCAAAATTTTCCATGTTACAGACCGTGATGCAGTTGTCGTACCGGTCACGCACCACCTCGTACTCAACCTCTTTCCAGCCCTTCAGATTTTCCTCCACCAAAACCTGCGGCGAACAGGAAAAGGCAGTTTCAAGTAAAGGAATAAGTTCTTTTTCACTATAGGCAAAACCAGAACCCTTACCCCCCAGCGCAAACGCCGCGCGAATAATAACGGGATAAGCGATTTTTTTGGCTGCCTTCAGCCCCGCATCCCTGGAAGTGCAGGCAATGCTGCGCGGCACCTTCATGCCGATCGACTGCATCTCCTGATTAAAAAGCTCACGGTCTTCAGTCTTTTGAATGGCTTCCACCTGCGTTCCAAGCACTTTCACTCCATGTTTTTTCAAAACTTTTTTTTCATAAAGTTCCACTCCGCAATTCAGCGCGGTCTGTCCGCCAAAAGTTAGCAGTATCGCATCAGGCTGCTCTTTTTCAATCACCTTCTCCACAAAATAAGCGTTCACCGGTAAAAAATAAACTTTATCCGCAAGCCCTTTGCTCGTCTGATTTGTGGCAATATTCGGATTGATGAGCACGGTAAAAATCCCCTCCTCTTTTAAGGCCTTTATCGCCTGCGAACCGGAATAATCAAACTCCCCCGCCTCGCCGATTTTGAGCGCGCCGGAACCAAGCACTAAAACTTTCTTGAGCTTTATGTGCCTTTGATGTGAGATTTTGGTCTTCATGGAAGGGAGTTTTCAGCTTCACTGGGCCATTTTTTGTTCGAGTATACAGAAAGCCTTTTGCGGGCGCAAGAACATGTCTTGCCGGTGTTTTGCTGATGTTTGCCGACAGGCCCAGACAGGTAAACCCATACAGATATAAACGCTTTCCCGCGATTTTCCCCTTCACAAAAAAAACCGTTTTGCTATTCTATGCCTGCGTACCTATTTTCTAATCAAATTTTATGAAGAAATACACCCTGGTTTTAGCGATGGCATCGCTGCTTGTACTGGCTGCATGTCAGAAAAAAATGGTAACACCGGCTCCATCCGACACAGGAAACGATACGACAAGTCAAAGCGAAGATTCTTCAAATATTGCTCTTAATCCTGCAGATTTACAGGATGCGACCATAACTTCAAAAACACCTGCGCCGTCAAAAACAACCGCGCCAAAAACAACTTCCAAATCAACCGCTACACCAACTCCTTCCCCAACTTCAAAGCCATCACCTGCTCCAACTCCCGCTGGCACACCCCCACCAAATCCTTCGCTAGCGGCCAAAGCAGTTGTCAAAACCGTAACCATCACTTCCAAAGGCTTCAGTCCGTCTTCCTTAAAAATCAAAGCAGGTGACAGCGTTACTTTCCTCAACAAAGATACCAAACCGCACTGGCCTGCTTCTGATCCGCATCCGCTGCATACGATCTGTCCTGGGTTTGATGCGCTAAAAGGCCTCAAGTTAAACGAAAAATACACCTTCACTTTTAAAACCGCCAAAACTTGTTCCTATCACGATCACCTAAATACATCATGGAGGGGCACCATCACGGTTCAATAGAGATCAGACAATTCGCCCATTCAATCGGCGTGGACTTGATCGGTATGGCCCCCGCCGATTTTGATATGGAAGGATTTACGCATCTGGCCGAGTTTATCAGAGCTGGCCGGCATGGCAGCATGAAATATCTGGAAGATTTTCGCCTGCGCGTTGATCCCCAAAAACTTCTGCCCGGAGCCAAAAGCGTCATTGTGATCGCTGTAAATTATTATCGTGAAATTCCGACGCCCCCGCACGCACATGGCCGCATTGCGCGTTATGCCTACGGACGCGACTACCACAAAGTTCTCAAAAAGCTGCTGCTCCAAATCGAAGCCTTTATCAAAAAATCACATCCCCAAAGTCAAAATAAAATTTGCGTCGACTCGGCACCGCTACTTGAAAAAGCCTATGCCGTGCGCGCCGGGCTTGGCTTCATCGGCAAAAACACCACCCTCATCACGCCAGAATTCGGCTCATTTGTACTGCTAGGAGAAATTTTAACAACCCTGGAATTAGATTACGATAAGCCCCGCGACGGCACCTGCGGCAGATGCACGCGCTGCATGGATGCTTGTCCGACCAAAGCCATCACTGCGCCCCAAACCCTCGATGCTGGGCAATGCATTTCCTACCTCACCATCGAGCACCGTGGCGAAATCCCACGCGAATTTCACGCAGCCATGTCCAACTGGATTTTCGGCTGCGACATCTGCCAGGAAGTTTGCCCGTACAACAAGGCTTTTGCCAAACCTGTCACACTTGAAGCTTTCAGGGAAGCCAAAATCGCCGGATCTACAATTCCGCTCGACGAAATCCTTGCAATCAAAACCGATGAAGAATTTTTACACCGCTTTGCCGGCTCGCCACTGATGCGCGCCAAAAATCGCGGCCTAAAACGCAACGCTAAAATCGCGCTTACAAATCAATCAAAATGCTTTCACGCCTGATTGCTCTATTTCTGTGCAGGCATTTCTAGTCGCAGTCTGAAGTGCAGAAAGAAATTGCCGTCTGGCCAACAAGACATGATACAACGAATCTCTGACTTCGGTCGGCATAAAAACATTTGAAGCAAGCAGTGAATTACAAAGCGCAATATTGATTACTACTCCATCAGTGAAATTCTTCAACTCTTTGCAATCGTTTGGTGCAGCACCGGATTTCAATGCAGCTTCTAATTGATCAGAGGTATCAAAACAGAGGCGGGCAATATCCTTAAGCTCAGATTCTGAACCAGGGAATGGAATCCTGTCCTTCTTTTGATTAGGGTCAAGCAATCGGTCTTTGGCTGCGGAGGATGTTTCCGTGGGCGATTGGACAGATTGGGCTTGATGCGCAATTGCAACCTGAGCTTTTTGCAATTTTGCATTTTCCGCACAACCATCTTCAGCCATGCTGGAAGCCATCAGCACTAAACCTCCAAATCGATTTAATTTAGACATAGGCAATTTAAAAATACCGCTCCATCACCTTCGTGATATCGATATTCAAAATATCCAGATCCACTGCCGCAGTCGCAGCATGCCCCGGATCCTCCTCCTCATACGTCGGACGCTCGACCTGATAAAAAATCCCAATCGGCAGTTTTTCGCTTTCCATAGCCTTATCCATAGCCAGCTTAAAATTTGTGCGATCATAGGCGGGATCATTTTCCAGCTTGTAACAATGCTGCATAAAGTAGAGGTAAGTATTGATTTTATTGAAGGTCACGCAGGGTTGAAAAATATCCACCAGCGCAAAACCCTTGTGCTTGACCGCCTCTTCGATAATTTTAGTGAGATGAATGGCATCTCCCGCAGATCCGCGCGCCACAAAAGTCGCACCGGCTGAAAGTGCCAGCGCAATCGGATTAACAGGCTGCTCAATGACCCCAAACGGAGTGGAAGGCGATTTATAACCCTTCTGGCTCGTGGGCGCGGCCTGGCCTTTGGTAAGGCCATAAACCATATTGTTATGCACCAGATAAGTCATGTCCACATTGCGCCGAATGGTGTGAATAAAATGTCCCATGCCAATGCCATAGCCATCGCCATCACCGCCATCCGCAATCACGGTTAGTTTCGGATTCACAAATTTTACTGCGGTCGCCGGCGGCAGCGTGCGCCCATGCAGACTGTGCAGACCGTAGGTATTGACCCAGTGCGTGAGCTTGCCGCTGCAGCCAATACCCGCCACAATCGCCACATTATGCGGCTCGATTTGCAGATTGGTCAGGGCCTGCTTGACCGCGACCTGAATTCCAAAATCACCGCATCCCGGACACCAGTCCGGCTTCGCTACTGTGTTGAAATCTTTGAGCTCGATTGGCATATTGTGAAATAAAAATTATTTTAAAATTTCTTTGATACGATCATACAGCTCATGCGCCGTAAACTGCCGTCCGGAATATTTCAAAATGCGCTCATGCACAAAATATCCGGTTTTTTCTGCGATTAAAGCGCACAACTGACCTTCATTATTCATCTCAACGCCGATTATGCGTTTGCATTCACGCAAAACTTCGCCGATTTCCCGCGCGTGAAACGGTGACATATAAACGATCTGCAGCATGTTGGTTTTCACGCCCTCCTGCGCGAGCATCTGCATCACCTCCAAAAGCGCGTCTTTTGGGGAACCCCAGGTCACAAAAGTGAGGTCCGCAGGGGCCACGCCCGCTTTGCCATCAACAGCTTTCCACAGCTTACGGTCCGCGCCAATAAGCACCGGTGCCGGCAATTCCTTCAAAGCCATCTCCAATTTACGCGCGCGTTTTTCAACCATCAGGTCGCGGTTTTCCGGCGTTTCCGTAAGATCACCGGTTTCATCGTGCTCATCCGTGGCGCTGCGGTGAATGCCACCTTTCATTCCCGGAATCGTGCGCGGCGAAATTCCATCTTCCGTAAATTTGTAACGCATGAATTGATTGTCCGGCGTGAGATAATTTTTCGGCAAAGATTTCCCGCCGAACCCGCGCGCCCGCAACATTTCCACACTCATTGCCGCAGGTGCAGACAAATTCTTAATTTTTAATTCATAATTTTTAATTGATTCCAAAACCTCCTCGCTCTTTTTTCGCAACTCCTCCAACTGCGGCTGCGAAAGCAGTTTGCCGCGATCCACTTTCAACTTTGAAACATCAAATTGCTCCACCGTTTTCACGCTTTCAGCCAGATGTTTATCAGACAAAACCACAACCGGAGTCTGATATTTTTCCGCAAGATTAAAAGCATCAAAGGTGAGATAAAAACATTCTTCAAAATCACCAGGAGCGAGAACAATACGCGGAAACTCGCCCTGCGATGCGTGCAGCACAAATTGCAGATCGCACTGCTCCGTGCGCGTTGGCAGACCGGTGGAAGGTCCTGGGCGCTGCACCTCCGCGCAAACAAGCGGCACCTCGCACATGCCTGCCATGCCAAGCGCTTCAACCATTAAAGAAAATCCGCCGCCGCTCGTGCCAGTCATTGCGCGCACACCAGCCCAACCAGCGCCCACGACCATGTTCATCGCCGCAATTTCATCTTCAGTATGTTTGACGATGATGTTGTAATCTTTGGCATGTGAAGCCATAAAATGCAGGATCGACGAACTCGGCGTCATCGGATACTCGGCTACAAATTTACAGCCAGCCTTCAGTGCGCCCAGACACAGCGCATCATTTCCAGTGAGCAGCATGCGCCGCGGCTGGCCCTCAACTTTTTGCAACCGATACTCAAACTGGCCAGCATATTTTTCGCGCACAAAATCATATCCGGCCCGTGCCGCAGCCAAGTTATTGGCCACGATCTGCTCACCCTTGCGCCCAAACATCTCGCGCAAAATCGTATTTAAAATTTCAAGATCAAAGTCCAAAAGAGCAAACGACGCCCCGATCCCAACCGTGTTACGCGTGATATCGCCTTTGCCCTGTTCAAAAGCGATTTTCTTGAGCGGCACAGCAAAAATTCTCCGCCCGCCAGTTTTACTACCGGCAAAAACATAATCTTTAATAACTTCATTATCATAAATCAGGCCGCCTCCCTCCACAATTTCCACAGCATGAAGATCAAGAGTTTCCAGGTTCATGGCCAGCAGCAGATCCAGCCGCTCCTTATGCACATAAACTTCACGATCAGCAACGCGAATCACATCGCTGTTATGTCCGCCGCGAATAAGCGACGGATACTCTGCCGTTCCAAAAACCTGCAGCCCTGCGCGCGCAGCCACAAGCGCAAAAATATGCCCCGCGCTTTGAATGCCAAAGCCCGCCTCCCCGCCGATCATCCAGGTTAGATCATTGATTTTCATAATTTCACCGGCCCGCAGCCCTTAAAGAACTAAAATTCGCCCTGCAAGCATAGCCAAACTCGGCCGCCAGCGCAATATTTGGCTCACAGGATAAACCTGCCCGGGCAGACTATGATAAATTACTTGACAATAATTTTAAAATATGTAAAATCAAGACAGCACTAACCGATTTAATATTTTAATATTTATTTTCATATGTCAGAAAGCGATAAAAACATTCCAGAAATTGGGGAAAGCACGGCACTTCTTCCGCCTCAACCGCCAGTCGCGCCGCCGAAATTTATCCCAGCAGTAAGTCCTGATGCCGATCTGATAGCAAATGTCGCCACAACTATGCAGGTTTATTTTGGAGATATTTTAAACGTTTTGAATAATCCGAATACATCTGTAGAAGTTAAGCGTACAACAATATCAAATTGCAGATTAAGCATTTCGGAATCATTAAAAGCATTGCCATTAAAAGGCAAAATTAAAGCCTTACTTGGCATATTTGAATCTTTACGAAATACACCCAGGGGAGCTCAATTGTTGGAAAATCCAAAAGAGGATGACCAAATTGCGGAAGAAGACCTTATTGATTTTAGTACACCCGAGGCTTTTATTGCCTTTATTTTCAACAGCTCACGCGAATCTGTGAATCAAGGCGCTGTATTAAGATTTTATAAAAAAATGCACGAGTTTTCATTACCTGAAATGGTAAATTTTTTAGATGGCATAAGACAAGTAGGACAAGGCGGAGGTTTGTTCCGTTTGCTTATTAAAAATTACATACATGATGTAATGCGCAGGGTTCAAAAAGGCGATAATTTAGTGGTGCCAGAATTAACTATTAGCGATACAGCACGAGACTTGTTACCACCAAATTGGGGAATTAGAACAAGGGAATTGCCTGTAGGTGCCGATCATAATATCTTTTTTGAAGACCTTGAGCAACCTGTAAACCTTATTTTAGATGCTTTGCAGCAAGTTGATCCTGCGGAGTATGATGCAATATTACAAGATATGATACAATACGAAATTAAAAGAGAAAGAGCAGCAATGCGAACCGATGATCGTCGTCCTAAATTTGAATCAGAGCTTTTCGCTTATCATCAAGAAATGTTCAAACGTGAATTACAGCTTGCGCTTGCAAAGTATGCAATAACTCCAAAAGATGGCTTTGCTGGCACAGCAGACAGATTGCGCAACGCAACCGATAAAGCTATCAAAAGAGCTTTAATTCCAGAGCGGGGTGAAACTCGGCAACCAGGTGTTTTGGCAAACGAAGCAGCCTCAGCAGAAAGAGAGGAATCAAAATAAGCCTTAAGCTTACAATATGGAGAAAAATGAGCAACCATATTCCAATGGAATAGATGTTGTTGTTGACCCCGCAAAAATTGGCGAACAACTTTTATATAACCTTGCCGGTGATCGCGAAGCCATGAGTAAATTTATAGGGGCAGTCGATGATTTTATTGTTAAAATTGCGCCAAAAGGTAGCCTTGCAGACAAAATCAGAAAAATCAATGAAGCAAAAAAAACAGGCAAATCTGTTTTTTTGGATTTTGTTAAATATGAACTTGGTAAATGGCATATAACAACCAGGGCGCCTGATTTACCCGCAGCTCAGCCGGATTTCGTAGCAACAATTAAGGCGGGCTCTCCGGAACAAGTAAAAAAATTTATTTATGACATCCTCAGCACGGATGTTCAAAATTACAAAACTTTATGGACAGTTTTTTTTGAAACTTGGTATAGGATAGAATATATTATTAAAAGTGCCGAGGCGTCTACTGGTAATAAAGGTCCTGAAAAAAAACCGCAGCGCCAAAGGATTGAAGCTCAACCGGAAGAGCCTAAAGATCTTTATCCTTTTCAAAAAAAACCACCTCATGCTTTTAGATTATTATTTAAAAATTTATTTATTCCAGCCACATTTTTTGCTGATGGGGCAAGTTCTTTGTTCGATGCGACCATGAAATTATATGCAAGAGAAGAAAATTCTAATAAAACTATTTTCAGAACTATTGATGAGTTAACAATGGCACAGCCGGCTGTTGAAGCGCTAAGAATTTTTTTTAAAAATGTGTTTTCTAAAATTGCCGCTGATTCCAAAGGGCAGCCATGGTCTTTAAAAAGAGTTATGTGTTTTCTAAGGTATTATGCAGGACAGGATAAGGTTGACCAGGCTGATTATATGGCAGCTGTCAGCATTTTGGAGCCAACAATGGAAGAGGATAAAGAAGGTTTTGAGCAGTTTATTCGCATCAACAATACTAAAAAAGTGATTCAGGATGAGTCCGCGGAAAGATATTATGATGAGATTGCCGTTTTCCACGATGCTTTTCCTCAAGATCCAGCACTCAATTTTCTGGAAAATGCCAAATGCGAGCCATTTGATTTTAATTGCACTGACGGAAAAATAGAGTTCTTTTTAAAAAATGCGGATCAAATAGCAGATACGGCCGAACCTGTATTTAAAATTGCAGTTGTTTTTGATACAACGGATGGCCGCAAACGATGTCGATTATCTTTTTACGGCAGTTATGATGTTGAATATAATGAAATATTATATATGCCACAGGTTGAAAAAACCTATGTTTTAGGCCAGCAAGAGCCAATTTTTCTGGAACCGGTTTGTAATGAACAAATCCCAAAAATGATCGAAATCTTAAAAGCTAAAATCCATGGGGATTTGGATACAAATGAGTCATTCAAGCTTCTTACATTATCGGCTGAGCAGAAAAATATTTTTATTAATTACGTTATTTTTTCAGGCCTTTTTTTGTTAAAACAAAAAGCAGGTTCCATAACTCCAAATGCATTTAAAAATTTTATAGATAAATATTTTGATAATCCTGCAAATTCGCATGGATGGGGTAAAAAAGAAATAATGTCTAGGGGAAAAATAGTAAGTGATGGTGATTTTTTTAATACAGCACTAAAAAGACTTTGTGAAATACAAACGCGTTCAGCAGTCAAACATTCCGCTGGTCGCCATGGAGCAGTAATGACGCAAGATTATCCAGTAAAAAAATATCGTAATGTAGTAAGTAAAACCCCGTCAGGACAATGGGAGGGCCTTTTGGCAATTTTGGAAGCGGAAGATCTGGATCAGTTTTTGGCTTCTTTGGAAACCCCGGAAAAATATATGCAATTTTTGATAAAAAAAAGAAAAGCGGAACTTTCTTCTTTTGTTCAAGATAATGTGTTGCACCCTGGTTTATTGTCTGATTATTTTGAAACAATATTCAAGTTGATTAGGCTATTTGGTAAAAATGATTTTTTAGAATTTGCCGCTGAAAGCTTAAAAGATCGATCATTTTCTCGGCACTTTAAGGAATTTGTTGAAACAATTTTTGAAAAGGAGAAAAAAGAGTACAAAACACGATATTCACAAAAAATAAAACATGAGATTGATAAGAGCTTTATGATGATGGCTGAAACTGCATTATTGTTGGAACAGGCAGGATTGCTGCAATCAGGATGGACAAGACAAATGTGTGATTCTGTTGAGGAGGAAATCAAAAAAACAGGGAAAGATGGAATTACGCAATATGGTAAGAGATTAGCAAGATTTCAACAGGTAAAGGGTTTGGTTTTTAATTCTGACGTTAATGCTAATATTTTCGGCGAAGCGCCGCACTGGCAAAAACCTAAATCCGAAGAATTACGCCAAGCAAAAAACAGAATTCAAATTGCCAGACATTTGAAATGTATATCTTCAGACATAAGATATATTTCGGAACCATCAAATGCTGATCAGGTTGATGAAAAAGCCTTATCCACACTTTTTGAAAATTTATTTCGGGAAGATCTTTGGACGAAATATCTTAGATTACTCCATGAAAAAGGTTATCTGTTTCGCGATGTCTGGATAACAAGAATTGAGGAGGCGACTACACTGTTTTGTACCAGTTTAGTAGAACAAATAAATTTTATGGGCCTTAAAAAACAAAAGATGACAATTGATTTAAAATCTAAAATTTTATCAATGTGGCATACTCTTTTATTTCTTCGGGTTGACCAACAATTGGCAGGCATAATGGCTGGCGGCAGTAAGTACAGTTTTAATAAAATTAGTGATGTTCTCGCTCGAAAACCCATAATTCAGGAATTTTTTAGATTAGCATCGCAATTTTCATCTAAAAATACCGAATAATTTTGGACAAGGGGTCTTTTGTTTTATGTTTACTTTGAACAACCCCCAAATTCCTTATTCCTAATTATTAATTAAAAATTAAATTGCCCCCACTTTTCTTCCTCCACTTTTTCGAGGGTGTTTGCATAGCGCGCCATCATGAATAAAAGATCTGACAGCCGGTTCGAAAACCTCATCACCTCCGTGCCGATGTCCTCTTTTTTGGCAAGCGCCACAATCGCCCGCTCTGCACGCCTGGCGACTCCGCGCGCGATCTGCAGATGACAGGCCAGCAAAGATCCTCTCGGCAAAATAAAATTTTTCAGGGGCGCTACATGTCTGTCAATTTCATCGATCCACTTTTCCAGCTGCACCACCTCCCGCGCACTCACTCGCGGAATCTTCAACTGCCGCCCACGCGGAACATCTTGATGCAGAACTTTCTGCTCTGGATCTTGCCGCGGAGTGGCCAAGTCCGCTCCAAGATTAAAAAGTCGCCGCTGCAAAGAATGCAGCATCTCCTCAAACTCCTGAAATTTTTTTCGCTGCTTCCCCCGCCGCGAAAATTTTTTTAAAACCGAACGGCAAAGCCCCAAAACCGCATTCAGCTCATCAATTTCACCATAGGCCGCAATCCTGGCGGAATCTTTGCCGACTCTGGCACCGCCAAACAAACCTGTTTCACCATTATCTCCAGTTTTCGTATAAATCTTCATGGCACCATTGTAAAACTTTTTATCCCAGCATCTCTCCAACAATTCTGTTCACAAGCCCGCCGTCAGCTTTTCCTTTTACTTTTGGCATAATCGCGCCCATCACTTTGCCCATGTCTGCTTTTGAGGTCGCGCCAACATTCGCAATCGCCTCCTTCACAATCACCCGCAGTTCAGCTTCACCCATCTGTGCCGGCATGTACGCCTGCAAAACCACCATCTCTTTTTCCTCATTTTCAGCCATGTCCATGCGCCCGCCTTTTTTAAAACTCTCAATCGAATCTTTGCGCTGCTTGATTTCTTTGGCGATAATCACCATGACATCTTCATCTGCTGCTTCTTTGCGATCACCCGCAGTTTCAAATTTCAAAATCGCCGCTTTCAGCAAGCGCAGAGCCGAAACCTTCACTCCTTCGCGCCCCTTCATTGCCGCAATCATGTCCTGCTGGATTTGCTGCTTGAGCCCCATAAAATTTTTTAAAATATGCAACCCAAAAAATAGCACAGATTTTGCCATTTCCACAAATAAAGAGTAATGTCCACATGGCAGTGGCCAAAAAAACCATCAAAAACCCCCCCCTTTAAAATCTTAAATTTTTACCATGAAAAAAAACCTTTTCCCCGTTTTAACATTTATTGGCATTGTTTTAGTTCTTGGCGCCATCGCCTTTTTTTCCAATCCCGACTGGTCAAAGCCGTTGCCTTCTCCGGCACCATCTCCTTCACCTTCACCGCAGAACAATACCGACAAAACCGCCACGCTCGAAATGTGGAAATCAACTTCCGGCCATGAGCTCGTCAAAAACTGCACGCCCGAAATGGCTACAGGCATGCATATTCACCAGCATCTCGTCGTGCTTGTCGAAAAAACTCCCCAGACCATTCCGGCTGGCATTGGCATTGATTTGGGAAAACAGTGTTTAAGTCCAGTCCACACCCATACTGATGGCGGATTAATTCATGTTGAAGCTCCGGTAAAAGTTGATTTCGCCCTTGGCGATTTTTTCTATAACTGGAAAACGGCTTTCAGCAAACTCCAGTTTGGTTCTTACAAAGTCGACAAAGATCACGGGCTAAAAATGTACGTAAATGGCAAAGAAAGCCAGGATTTTGAAAATCTTGTTTTGCAGGACCACCAGGAAATCGTGATCGATTACTATCTGCTCAAAGACGGGCCGGGCTCACTGCCGCCGCCGTTTAACGGTTGGGACAAAATTTAAAACCGGACCCGGCCCTGGAAGTCTGCCCGGGCAGGTTTTCGCTTTCAGGCCTCAGGCGGCTCGAAGCGATATGAAAAATTTGACTCATAGCCGATAAACCCGCGAAATCCGCGCGCGATCTTTTGTTCAGCGGGTTCCTTCGGCGCAGACTGCGGCGCAAAATAAAATCCCTGCGTGCCTTTTACGCCCGCATCCGGGACAGCTGGCGAATCATCATAAGGATCAAGGTCGATAACCTTTTCAACCGCTTTTGCCTTTACCGGTGAACTGGCCGGCAAGTCAAACCGCTCCGCGCTCCCTGCTTTTCCTTTTTCGCCAGCGTGAGCCATCTTTGCTGTACCGCCTTTACTGCCTTTGTCACCACCGGTCTCCTGCAGCCCCTCCTGCAGCCCCACAATTTCCGCGAGTTTACGCACAAAAGGCAGCTCATGCCCGACCACGATTGTTTTCAAAATATCTCCAACCCTAACGCTATGAGGATTCTTAAGCGGCGTCCGGATTTCCTGCCCATCTTTTATGCCCATAAGTTCCAACTGATCCAGAAACAGTTTTTTAAATTCAGCAGCCTTTTCCCTACTTAAAGCTGCTCGTCCAATCGTCGCAAGCGGTGGCAGATTTTTTACAACAAAGCGGACCTCCTCAAAATTATAATTTTTGCCAGCCTCATTAAAGCGCTTATGGTTGGGGTTTTTGGCCATTGCCTCAAGTTCCCACTTTGGCAGATCGCCGTATTTCAAAACATAATAGCTGTTCGAATATTCATTATTGAATGCGTGCAAAAAAGTTTCAAACTGCGCCAGTTTTTCCGGCGCGTAAAGATTGATGTATTGGCGGAAAGCTTTCACCAGTCCACCTCCGATCGAACCGTCTTTGCCGATAACCATCTCGCCAGCATAAAGAATCGCTTTCAGCTCTGCCAGTTTTGAATCATTTTGAATCCTGGTCTGTTTTTCAGCCGAAATCATCAGTTTTTCCGGCGCCGCAGAAAGCGCAAAACTGTTTGCCTGCCTGGTTTCCGGAATCGGCCTTTTTACTGCCGGCGCAATTATTTCCGGCTCGCCCACATCCGCAGATTTTATTTCAACAACCGCTTGCGATGCTTGGGTGGCATCTTCGCCTGGCCCGGAATCAAGATTTGCAGTTGGCGGCTCAATCGAATCCAGACTGCCAGATTCAGCATTTTCGCCACTCCTGGATCCCTGCAGGCCAAAAAATGCCAGAGCCGTGCTGGCACCAATCGCGCTAATGGCCACAGCTTTTGCAAAAACTCCAGTTCTATTTTTGGGAGCCCGGGTTGTAGTTGGAGTTGGATCTGGAGTTAGGGTCGATCGCGGAATCTGGCCAGCCGGAAGCGTTACCGGCACCCCTGATGAAACCGGCGAAGGAGTTGCAACCAGCACGCTTGCAGCCGCATCTGCAGGAGGAATAATAACCTTTGTGATTTCCTCACTCTGAGCAGGTTCGACAGGTTCAGCAGCCGGTCCCAAACCCCTTACTGTCACAGCTGGTGCTGAAGCCGGAGGTTCAGGTATGGAAGCTATTGCCGCATCAAATTCTCTTTTGTACAACGCAACAAGTTTTGGAGACGGCGCCGAAGTCCTAAAATATTCATTATAAAGTGGGTACGATGCTAAATCTCGTCGGATACATATAAGGATAGTCGTCATTATCAACTCTGCTTTTAGTATTGGCTTTGCCTGTGACGAAAATTCCTGGTGGGCTGTCTGAAGAGCTGAGCTGAGTTTTTGCTTTGAATGCTCAAAATTTGCGCTTGGAGGCTGCACAAAAATTTCATCGAGATATCGCCCAAAAATTTCTATCAGCAATTTTTCTTGATCTTCATTTAAATAAATAGCCTGATCTAATATCCTCTGGGCAATTGCAACAGCAAATTTTTTTCTATACTCCGGATCGCCATATTCTTTTGCCTGCGTTTCAGGTTCAGGGGGTACAGATGGCGTTAAACGTTCAACCATACATTTTTTAAAAATGGATTTACAGTATAGAAACTTAAATATATCGCTGTCAACTTCTTTTCACCACTTCTTTTTACCACCTTCCCCCTTTGTTATAAACTCTGCTTTTGGCAATCCAAAAATCCTGCAGTCATTACAGCATCCGCGATTTAAACCGCAAAATGCGCCTGCCGCAAAAATTTGCGCTGACTTTTATAATCCGGACAATATCGCTCCACCAGAGCATAAAACTGTTGCGAGTGATTATGATGAACAGTATGCGCCAATTCATGAATGATCACATAATCAGCTGCTGCGCTAGGCGCCAAAATCAGCCGCCAGTTAAAATTCAGATTTTTCGCGCGCGAACAACTGCCCCATCGCGATTTTTGCGCGCGCACCGTCACATTATTATAACCAAGCCCCATCCATGAAGCGATCACTGCAGTTCTTTCCATAAAAAATTTTTTGGCGATCTTACGCAAATACTCCTCCAATATTTTTTTCGCGACCCGTAGGTTGCCGTGATAGAAAATCCGCAACTCACCTTCAGTTTCCTGGACTTGAGTACGGATTTTACCGGCTTCCAAGGCCACGCCGGCTTTCACAGCCATGCCACTTTCCAAAGCCACAAGCCGCACCATCACCGGCTTACCCAAAACCGTGAACATCATGCCATCGCCAAAAGCAGGCCGAACTCTGGCCACCTCAGCCATTTTTTGAAGATGCTTCAAAATCCACGGCTCCTTTTCTTCCAGCAGGTTGGCCAATCGACCCAAGTGAAAGCGCTTTGGCACAGTAACCGTCAGCCCATCCTGCGACGTAATCTTCAGGCGCACGCCCCGCGCAAGTGCGCTTTGCACGAGCTGAAAAATAAATTTTTCCTGCCCATCGCGGTCGATATAAATTTGCTGGCCAATCATCATTGAAAATATTATCATGAAACCATCGACGATACCGCTTCCCCAAAAATCGTTCTCCCCAAAAAAGACGGACCAGTTATTGATGAGTTTGCGCTAATTTTCAGGAACCACACGCTTGAAAGGCTGAAAGAGATCGCTGCATTTTTGGACATTCCCGAAGAAAACATGGGCGGTGGGAAACGGCGTTAACAGGCAGAATCACACAAACTTTGAACCCGGGCAGCCCTGCTACAAAAGCGACATTGAGACTTTCACGAAGACGACCAATGGCGGAACGGACGGGACTCGAACCCGCGACCTCCACAGTGACAGTGTGGCGTTCTAACCAGCTGAACTACCGCTCCTTATTTTTAGAGCTCGCATCGCTCAGAACTGGCAATATGTTTGCTCCGCAAACTTTTGATACCAGACACAAAGCTTTGCTTTGCGTAGCCAGATTCTTCGCTTGCTCGCTCTCGGGCCGTGCCCTCGCTTTTTATACGCTCCGGCAGTGGCAAAGCCACATGCCTTCGCGGTCGCGCCGTGCGCTCCTTATTTTTAGAGCTCGCATCGCTCAGAACTGGCAATATGTTTGCTCCGCAAACTTTTGATACCAGACACAAAGCTTTGCTTTGCGTA
>JGI1358J11329_10001428_pt1 | contig 19703 bp, 22 predicted proteins | sample Subgroupgradi54m_FD_11329 | JGI IMG/M metagenome (IMG submission 11329)
GGGGGGGGAGCCGTTTCGCGAGGAGATGTGATGGACATCTGGCTAATGAACCTCGCGGGGCTGATATCGATCGGCCTGATCGTCTGGTGGTTCTGGCTGTACCGCCCGCCGGCGCTGCGCGCCGCCGGACCGCAGCCGATTGAAATCACCGTCGCCGATGGCGTTTACACGCCGGCCCGCATCGAAGTGCCGGCGGGCAAACCGGTGACATTGCGTTTCCTGCGCCGGGACGCCAATCCCTGTGCGGAAAAAGCCTTGTTTGAGGGCCTTGGGGTCAGTGCCGATTTGCCGATAGGCAAACCCCTGGACGTGGTCGTGACGCCGCCGCAACCGGGCGAATACGAGTTCACCTGCCAGATGCGCATGTATCGCGGTGTGCTGGTAGCGAAGTAATACCGCCGGTACTCACATATTTTTTTCCGTTCCCGCCATGCATCCTGACCCGAACGTCCCGGAAAAAGCTGCAACTAAGTATTTTCTTTTTGTCCAATGAAGTGCAAAATATTGGGTAGCATCCTTGTATAACTCGCATAGGAGATAACTCAAGTGTCGCAACATAGATTTGTCGTGCTCTCAACCACGCTGGCCGCTCTTTTTCTGATGGGGGTTTCGGCAGTCCACGCTGCAAACACCGCTCGCCCTGGCGGAGAAAAAACTGCTTCCTGCGAACAGTGTCATGGCCCCCGAGGGGCTGCTCCCGTGCAGGGCCTCATCCCCAAGCTTTGCGGGCAGAATGCCGAGTATCTCGAAGCGCAACTCATAGAATTCCAGGACGGCAGGCGCCCGCAACCGATCATGCATGCGACGACTAACCAGCTGACCAGGGACATAATCAAGCAACTGGCCGTTTATTTTTCGAAAGAATCCTGTTCACAGAAATAAATCGTTAATACATAAAAAAGGGCCCGGACCTTAAGCCGGGCCTTTTTTATTTGGCGACCCGCTTGCGCATGCGCAGGGATTGCGGAGCGTTGATAGCGGGATAAATCGCAGGGACAAAAAAGCGGGGCTCGTCAACCCTGCTTTTTTGTGTGAAGTACAAATAATACTTTTATGATGAGCTTTTTGCGCGATGCGCCTTGCGGCGGTCATGACGCAAGTCGCGTTTGTCGCGCTTGAGGTCTTTCTTGTCCGCGTGCAGGTCGCGCTTGTCGTGTCGCAGTTCGGCGTTGTCCTGTTTCAGTTCGCGATGTTCCCTGGCCACGCCTTCCTTGTCGCCTTCACGTTTTTCCTCGCGCAACTCATGGCGGTCCTGGTTGCGTTCCCGGACATCCTGGCGGATCTCGCGTTTGTCCTGGCGGACTTCCTGACGGTCCTGGATGATTTCCTTCCTGTCCCCGCGGAGTTCGGGATTGCCCTGAGGCGCCGGGTCCGCGGCGTGAACAACCGGCATGGTCGCCAGCGTGATGACGGTAGCAACCGCGGCAAGTTTCAGTTTAAGCATGATGCGTTTCTCCATTTGAGTTTGTGTTGGCAGATACAACGCGAAACGGGAACAACTATGTCACAGTCTAGATTATCGCGTTTGTCCTGGTTTTAACGCGCCGTTGCTGGCGGCGTTGACACGCCGAATCTTATCGAAGATCAGCAGCTGGGGTGACGGGGATGTCGCGAATGCCGGGGTTTAGTCGACGTTCAGCCAATAGGCCCCGCCGGTGGCAACGATGATCGTGACCAGGCCGAGGATCAGATTGGTGCCGATGAGGCGGCGTATGACGGCCAGCTGTTTGCCGGCGGAGGCGAAATCGCCGGCGGCAATCGCCCGATTCATCCGTTGATAGGGCAGGAAGAATATATATAGATAAATGCCAATCATGCCGAAGCCGATGACCTGCATGACATCGACGTGCAGGCCGACGTTGTCCATGCCCTCGAAGGTTCTGAAGATTATCCAGTAGCCGCTGGCGGGCAGCAGCACGACCGCCGCCCAAACCCAGGGGAAGAAACGCGCGAAGGTTTTGGACCACAGCGGCAATCGCAGTGGGGGCTCCAGCAGGCTCGCGGCGACCGGGCGCAATGCCATGTAGGCGAAAAACATCCCGCCCACCCAGATGACCGCCGAAAGAACGTGCAGCGTGATGGCTAACGGCATGAATACTCCCGCGAATTGCATTGAGTTTGTTGTGACGATCATATTATTCTCTGTCGTATGGCCTCGCTACAAGATCTTTCACTCGAGCAACTGCGCACCCATACGGTGAAAACCTTCCGGCGCGGCGGTGGCTCGCGTCCCGACGTGCTGCTGATCCGGGCGGACGGCGAAGAGGCGGTGCTCAAGGATTTCAGCCAGGCCGATCCCTGGTTCCGGCGTCTCGTGGGTCCGCTGTCGGTGCGCCGTGAGGCACGGGCGCTGCGGCAGCTGGACGGCGCGCGCGGCGTGCCGCGATTGTTGCGTGTCGTGAATCGTGACGCGTTGCTGCTGGAGTACGTGCCCGGGACCAGCGCGCGCGAGGTTCCGCCCGGCGGGCTGACGCCGCCGTTCTTCGAGCGGTTCTACCGCCTGGTGGACCGTTTGCACGAATTCGGGGTGGCGCATTGCGATTTGCGCAGCCAGGGAAACATTCTCGTCGGCGCCGACGGCGAGCCGCACGTAGTGGATTTCGCCGCGCATTTCCGCCGGCCCCGTCCCTGGAACGTCGCGGCCCGGTGGATGTATGGAAAATTATGCGAGGCCGACCGGGTCGCGGTCGCGCGTCTCAAGCGCAGCCACGCGCCCGAACTGCTCAACGAAACCGAACGGCAGGCATTGGCGCGCGACCGCAAAACCCTGCTTGAGCGCGCAGCGCGATTCATCGGCAAAAGCATTCGCAATATCAGCCGCTGGCTGCTGACGCGCCGGCAATAATCCGGGCTAGACCAGGCGGTTGCCTCCATTTCAGCGCGTGCCGGTGACATAGGCACGCCGGCGATGGGCCTATCGTGCCGGAGGCTGAAAATTTCCCGGTCTTCGGGTAAAGTGCGCCTCTTGACGCGAGTCATCCATGGCCCGCGCCTTTTTATTTGTCATTACATAACTCTGAAAACATTAATTTGAAGGTTTGATATCGCCCATGCGTGACTACAAGATTGCTCCTTCGATTCTCTCCGCCGATTTCGCCCGCCTCGGCGAAGAGGTGACGAGTGTCATCGCCTCCGGCGCCGACATCGTTCATTTCGACGTCATGGATAACCATTACGTGCCGAACCTGACGATCGGCCCGCTGGTGTGCGAGGCGCTGCGCAAGCATGGCGTGAAGGCCGATATCGACGTGCACCTGATGGTCAAACCGGTGGATCGCATCATCCCCGATTTCGCCAAGGCCGGTGCCACCTATATTACGTTTCATCCGGAGGGTTCGGAGCACATTGACCGCAGCCTGCAACTGGTGCGCGACTCGGGCTGCAAATGCGGTCTGGTGTTCAACCCGGCCACCCCGCTCGATTATCTCAAGTACGTGATGGACAAGGTCGACATGATTCTGCTCATGTCGGTGAACCCGGGTTTCGGCGGCCAGAGCTTCATCCGCGCTTCGCTCGACAAGCTGCGCGAGGTACGCAAGCTCATCGACGCGAGCGGGCGCCCGATCCGCCTCGAGATCGATGGCGGCGTGAAGGTAGACAACATTCGCGAGATCGCCGAAGCCGGCGCCGATACCTTCGTCGCCGGTTCCGCTATCTTCAGCGCCGGCAAGCCCGGCGATCCGAACCGTTACAATTCGGTCGTCAAGGCGATGCGCGACGAGCTGGCGAAGGCCAAGGGCTAGTGGAATCCACGGCGAAAAAGATGGCGACCTTTCCGTTGACCGTGAAGATGGTCATGATCGACCTCGACGGCACGCTCATCGACACCGTGCCGGATCTGGCCGCGGCGGCGAACCGCATGCTCGCCGACCTTGGTCGCGCGGCATGGGATGAGGCGCATTATCGCGCCTGGATCGGCAATGGCGTGCCGCGCTTCGTGAAGCGCGCGCTGACCGGCGAGATGCAGGCCGAACCCGACGCCAAGCTCTACGAGCAGGCGCTCGCGCTGTTTCGCCGGCATTACGCCGCGGCCGTTTCCGATCTGAGCCGCCCTTACCCGGGCGTGCTCGAGGCGCTGGAACGTCTCAAGGCCCAGGGGTTTTCGCTGGCCTGCATCACCAACAAGGCCGAGACCTTCACCTTGCCGCTGCTCAGGAATCTCGACTTATATAAGTACTTCCAGCTGGTGTTGTCCGGGGACAGCTTGCCGAAGCAGAAACCCGATCCCCTGCCGCTGCGGCATGCCTGCGATCATTTTGGCATCGACACGGCGCACGGGGTGCTGGTCGGGGATTCGAGCAACGACGTGCACGCCGCGCGCGCGGCCGGCATGCCTGTCATTTGCGTGACTTATGGCTATAATCACGGACACGATATTCGTCAGTCGCTCCCCGACGCCGTGGTGGATTCACTGACCGATGTGCCGCCGTACCTGCGGCTTGATGCTTGATCGACACACATGAGACACAGAACACGTAAATGGTCGGACATGCGCTGGTGGTGGCCCTGGGCCGCTTGCCGTGTTGCTGTCTGACTATTTAACTGGTGATCTCATGGTGATTCATGTCGTTAAGCAAAAAAGAATTCGATAACTACGCTTCCCAAGGTTTCAATCGCATCCCACTGATGCGCGAGGTCCTCGCCGACCTCGACACTCCTCTAAGCGTCTATCTCAAGCTCGCGCGCGGGCCGTATTCCTACCTGTTTGAATCGGTGCAGGGCGGCGAGAAGTGGGGCCGCTATTCCATCATCGGACTGCCGGCACGCACCTTGTTGCGCGTCTCCGGCCATGACGTAATCGTGGAAAAGGACGGCAAGCCGGTCGAGCGTGAAACGGTTTCCGACCCGCTCGATTACGCGCGCCGCTTCAAGGCGCGCTACACCGTTCCCGAAATCGCCGGACTGCCGCGTTTCACCGGCGGGCTGGTCGGCTATTTCGGTTACGAGACCATCCGCTATATCGAGCCGCGCTTGGGGAAAATGGCCAAGCCCGACGCCATCGGCGCGCCCGATATCCTGCTCACGGTGTCGGACGAGGTTGTGGTGTTCGACAATCTCAAGGGCAAGCTCTACGTCGTCATCCATGTAAATCCGGCGATCGCGGGCGCCTACGACAAGGCCAGTGCGCGGCTGGACGAACTGGTGGCGAAGCTGGGCGAGGGTATTCCGCGCGCCAGGACGGAGACGCCAAACAAGACCGTCGGCGAATCCGATTTCACCTCGGGTTTCACGCAACCAGGGTTCGAAGCCGCGGTCGAGAAATCGCGCGAGTACATCCGTGCCGGCGACATCATGCAGGTGGTGCTGTCACAGCGCCTGACGATCCCGTTCGCCGCCGACCCGCTCGATCTCTACCGGGCGTTGCGCACGCTCAATCCCTCGCCGTACATGTATTTCATGGACCTCAAGGACTTTCATATCGTCGGCTCCTCGCCGGAGATCCTGGTGCGTCTCGAGGACGGGCAGGTCACGGTGCGCCCGATCGCCGGTACGCGCCCGCGTGGCGTGACCGAGGCGGAGGACCTGGCGCTGGAAAAGGACCTGCTGGCCGACCCCAAGGAACGCGCCGAACACATCATGCTGATGGATCTCGGGCGCAACGATATCGGGCGCGTGGCCAGGGTGGGCAGCGTGCAGGTGACGGACAAAATGGTCATCGAGCGCTATTCGCACGTGATGCACATCGTCTCCAACGTGCACGCAGAACTGAAACCGGACATGGACGCCGTGGATGTCCTGCGTGCGACCTTCCCGGCCGGTACCGTGAGCGGCGCGCCCAAGGTGCGCGCGATGGAGATCATCGAGGAACTCGAGCCCACGCGCCGTGGCATTTACTCCGGGGCGGTTGGTTACATCGGCTGGAACGGCAACATGGACACGGCCATTGCCATCCGCACCGCGGTGATCAAGGACAAAATGCTCTACATCCAGGCCGGCGCCGGCATCGTCGCGGATTCGGTGCCGAGATCCGAATGGAACGAAACCATGAACAAGGCGCGCGCCATCTTCCGCGCGGTATCGCTGGCGTCCGCCGGTCTCAGCGGCCGGCAAGGAGTGTAGCCATGCTGTTGATGATCGATAACTACGATTCCTTCACTTACAACCTGGTGCAGTACTTGGGCGAGCTGGGCGAAGACGTGCATGTCTATCGCAACGACCAGATTTCGGTGGCGGAGATCGAAAAGTTGAAACCGGACCACATCGTCATCTCACCGGGTCCCTGCACACCGAACGAAGCCGGCGTGTCGGTGGAGACCATCCGGAAACTCGGCGGCCAACTGCCGATTCTGGGCGTATGCCTCGGTCATCAGAGCATCGGCCAGGCCTATGGCGGAAAGATTGTGCGCGCCAAGCAACTGATGCACGGCAAAACCTCGATGATCCACCATGCTGGCAAAGGAGTTTTTTCCGAGCTACCCAATCCGTTCGAGGCCACACGCTACCATTCGCTGGTGATCGAACGCGGCAGCATCCCGGATGTTCTGGAAATCACCGCCTGGACCGACGACGGCGAGATCATGGGTGTGCGGCACAAGACCCTGCCGGTCGAGGGCGTGCAGTTCCATCCAGAGTCGATTCTCACGCAGTACGGGCACGAACTGCTGGCGAATTTTCTGAAGAGCCATCGACGCGCGGCCTAGCGTCGCGTTCCACCTATCTGAGCAGGCCAATCCCGCGTTTCGCCATGCACGAGTCAATCCATCACGCTCATCACCGTCATGGCCTGTGGCTGTCGTTCACCGTGGCGCTGCTCGCGATGTTGGCGCCGTTCAGCATCGATACTTATCTGCCGTCATTTCCGGACATCGGGCGGGAATTTTCCGTGTCATCGGTGGTGTTGCAGCAGACCCTGAGTTTCTATCTGCTGGCGTTCGCCACGATGATGCTGGTGTACGGGCCGCTTTCGGATGCCTACGGACGCAAAACCGTGGTGCTGGTGTCCACGGCGGTGTACGTGGCCACCTCGATCGGCTGCGCGCTGGCCCCGAACATTCACTGGCTGCTGCTGATGCGCATCGGCCAGGGAATATCGGCCAGCGGCGCGCTGGTGGTGGGCCGCGCCATTATCCGCGATGCCTTCGCGGGAGCGGCGGCGCAGCGCGTCATGTCGCAGGTGATGCTGATCTTCGCGCTCGCGCCCGCGGTGGCGCCGGTCATCGGCGGCTGGCTGCACGATGCCTTCGGCTGGCGTTCGGTATTCTGGTTCCTGGTATTGCTCGGACTCGCGGTGTGGTTATGGTCGGCGTTTTTTCTGCCCGAGACTTTGCCGCCGGTGGGCCGGCAGTCAGGGCGTCCGCGCGCTATCGCGAGCGCTTACGGGAAAGCGCTGGGCACGCCGCGCTTCATGATTCTGATCGCGGTCATCGCGCTCAACTTCGGCGGATTTTTTCTGTACGTCGCGGGTTCGCCCGACGTGATGTACCGGCATCTTCATTACGGTGCTGATGATTTCGGACGGCTGTTCATTCCCCTGGTGACTGGTTTGATGCTTGGTGCCTTTATTTCGGGACGGATCGCGGGACGTTTCACGCATGAGCAGGCCGTCACCGCGGGCTTCACGCTCATGCTCGCGGCGGCGGCGGTGAATCTGGTCCTGGCGTTATGGCTGACGCATACCGCGTTTACGATCATCGTCCCGGTCGTGGGTTACGCCACCGGGATGTCGCTGGCGATGCCGAATCTGAGCCTGCTCGCGCTCGATGTGTTTCCCGCGCACCGCGGACTGGCCTCGGCCTTGCAGGGATTTGGCCAGGCCGGCTTCAATGCCGTGGTCGCGGGCGTGCTGGCGCCGCTGCTATCCAGCCGGGTGGAGTTCCTGGCCGGCGGCATGCTCATGCTCAACCTGACGGGTTTGGGGTTGTGGTGGTTCTGGCGCCACCGTGAGGAGGCCCCTGTGCCGGTGCCGGTTTTGCCTTGACCGGCATAGCCGTTCAGCGACAGAATCCATCCCTTTGCCATTTTCATTCGCGAGAGAATTTCATGGACATGCCTACCGCCATACGCGCCGTGATCGATCGGCGCCATCTGTCCGGCGCCGAGATGCGCGAGGTCATGCGTCTGATCATGACCGGACAGGCCACGCCGGCGCAGATCGGGGGGTTTCTCGTGGGATTGCGTACCAAGGGCGAGACCGTGGAGGAAATCGCCGCCGCCGCCGAGGTGATGCGCGAACTCGCCACGCACGTGGGCGTCAGCGGCCCGCATCTCGTGGACACCTGCGGCACCGGCGGTGACGGAGCCAGCACCTTCAATATCTCGACCGCCTCCGCCTTCGTGGTGGCGGCGGCGGGCGGCAAGGTGGCCAAGCACGGCAACCGCTCGGTGTCGAGCAAGTCCGGCAGCGCCGACGTGCTCGAGGCCGCGGGCGTGAGCCTGGAGCTCACGCCAGAACAGGTGGCGCGCTGCGTCAACGAAGTGGGCGTGGGTTTCATGTTCGCGCCCAAACATCATGGGGCGATGAAGCACGCCATCGGTCCGCGGCGCGAGATGGGCGTGCGCACCCTGTTCAATCTGCTCGGACCCCTGACCAATCCGGCGAACGCCCCCAATCAGGTGCTGGGCGTGTATTCGTTACAGTGGATTGAGCCATTGGCGGAAGTGTTGCAGCGGCTCGGGAGCGAGCACGTGCTCGTGGTCCATGCCGAGGACGGCATGGACGAGATCAGCATCGGTGTGCCCACGCACGTCGCGGAGTTGAAGGAAGGGCGGGTGCGCGTCTTTACGATCCAGCCGGAGCAGTTCGGTATCCAACGCGGTGATGCATCCAGACTGGCCGTCGCGAGCCCGGCCGAAAGCCTTTCGGTCATCGAATCGGTGTTGAACAACAAGCCCGGACCCGCGCGCGATATCGTCGCGCTCAATGCCGGCGCGGCGATCTATGTTGCCGGACTCGCGCCCGATCTCGGCACCGGCGTCAAAACGGCGCTGGAAGTCATCGCCAGCGGCGCGGCCACGAAGAAGTTGCATGATTTCGTGGCCTTGAGCAAAAAACTGTCAGCGAAGTGAACGATACCCCTGACATTCTCCGGAAGATCCTGGCGCGCAAGCGCGAGGAGATTGCCGCGCGCGCCAGCCGCTTGCCGCTCAAGGAACTGCGCCAACGTGCCGGATCCACGCCCGCTCCGCGCGGTTTTCTACAGGCGATTCGGAGCCGACTTGCCGCCGGTCGTCCCGCGGTCATCGCCGAGATCAAGAAGGCGAGCCCCAGCAAGGGCCTGCTGCGCGCGGATTTCCGCCCGGCCGAGATTGCACAAAGTTATGAACACCACGGCGCCACCTGTCTCTCGGTGCTGACCGACGTGGATTTTTTCCAGGGCGCCGACGAGCATCTCCAACAGGCGCGCGCCGCCTGCGCGTTGCCGGTGTTGCGCAAGGATTTCACCATGGATCCCTATCAGGTGGTCGAGGCGCGCGTCATCGGCGCGGACGCCATCCTGCTGATTGTCGCCGCCCTGGAGGATTCCCGGATGCGCGAACTCGCCGTCCTCGCGGCGGAACTGGGCATGGATGTGCTGGTGGAGGTGCATGATGAACCGGAACTCGACCGCGCGTTGGCCCTTGATACACCGTTGATTGGCATCAACAACCGCGATCTGCGCACTTTCCGGACGACCCTGGAAACGACCTCCGGTTTGCTCAAGAAAATTCCTCCGAATTGCGTCGTAGTGACCGAGAGCGGAATCGGCACGCCCGAGGATGTCGCACTTTTACGGGCGCAAGGTGTGAACGCCTTTTTGGTGGGCGAGACCTTCATGAAGGCCGATGACCCCGGCGTGAAATTGGAAGAATTATTCAATGTCTCGACAGCGTCGAGAGAGGAAATCATGAAAGCAACCATCAAGTGGAGCGGCGGGGTCAGCTTTGCCGGCACCGCGGACAGCGGTCACAGCGTGATCATGGATGGCGCGCCGGAATCCGGCGGCGAGAACAAGGGCGCGCGTCCCATGGAACTGGTGCTGATCGGCATGAGCGGCTGTACGGCATACGACGTGGTGCATATCCTGCGCAAGTCACGCCAGGAAATCGCCAGCTGTGTGGCCGAGGTGGAGGCCCGGCGCGCCGAGACTGACCCCAAGGTGTTCACGCATATTCATATTCATTTTGCCGTCAGCGGCAAGGATCTGGATCCGAAAAAGGTCCAGCATGCCATCGAGCTTTCCGCGACCAAGTATTGTTCTGCCTCCATCATGCTCGGCAAGACGGCAAAGATCACGCATGATTTTGAGATTATGGATGTCAAATAAGCCGATGCGTGCGGAAAGGAACTCATGAAACGGCCGGCGACGGTTCCCGGATTACATCATGTCGCGTTGAACGTGCGCGACCTCGAGTCTTGCGAGCGGTTTTACACCGGGCTGCTTGGGATGCGCGTGGAATGGCGGCCGGATCCGGACAACGTGTATCTCACCGGCGGGACCGATAACCTGGCCCTGCACCGTGCGCCCGCCGGCGCCGAACCGGGGCCGGCGCAGCGGCTCGATCACATCGGTTTTGTCTTGCGCGAAATGGAGGAGGTGGACGCATGGCATGTCTTTCTCAAGGCGAACGGTGTGGCCATCGTCAAGGAGCCCAGAACTCATCGCGACGGCGCGCGCAGTTTCTACTGCCGCGACCCCGACGGAAATACCGTGCAGCTGATCTATCACCCGCCGTTGGCGGGAAAATAACTAAAACTATCGCGGAAGCTAAATCCAGTAGGCCGTGCGTGTCATGATTTTGGAATTGCACTGCATCCATTGCTTGACGGGTTCCGGCAAAGCCGCGCCGCCGGATTCGATCGCCACCGTGGCGTGACGACCTTCGTCGTCGCGCATTTGCTCGAGGATCGCCCGGCTCTTGTCGTCCGCCGTGGGGATCTGACGCAGATGATCGTTCAGGTGCTCCACCACCTGTTTCTCGGTCTCCGCGACGAATCCCAGACTCCATTTGTCGCCGACAGCGCCCGCGAGCGCGCCGAGCGCGAATGAGCCAGCGTACCACAGTGGATTCAGGTAGCTTACATGGCCTCCGAGTTCGCGGATGCGCTGCTCGGTCCAGGCGAGATGATCGTTTTCCTCCTGTGCCGCCTGCTCCATTTTCCCGCGCACCTCGGGCAGACGCGCGGTCAGCGCCTGGCCCTGATACAAGGCCTGGGCGCAGATTTCCCCGACGTGATTGATGCGCATCAGCCGACCGGACAGCTCACGCTCGGCCGTCGTCAGTTCGAGATCGCCTTTTCCTTTTGCCGGATTGTCGCGCGCCGCGTGCGGGGCCGGGCCGAAAACGGTATGCAGCGCCTGGTCGATCTGTCCGGTCAGACGATCAAGCCAGGTGATAGTGCGGTCGGTCATGTATGTCGTCCTGTTTCATTCGTCTGGACTTAATAAAGGTACGATACCGGTGGCGGCGCCTTCCTACAAGGGTGCTCAGGCGCTGGCGCCGTTTTGTATCTGTCTTTCAAGCAGTACCACGGGATGCATTACCTCGATGGCCAAGCCGGCTTCGCGGATACCCGCGGCAAGATACATGGCGCAGCCCGAATTGGACGTCACCAGGATGTCGGGCGCGAGCTGTCTCAAGTGATCTATTTTCGGTGCGCGCAATTGCCGTGCGATCCGTGTCTGTGTCAGATGGTAGGTTCCGGCCGCGCCGCAGCACAGCGAATTATCCGGCAGGGGAATTATCTTCGCGCCGGGAATGTGGGCGAGCAGCGTATAGGGCCTGTCCTCTTGCCGCAGGACATTGGTTAAGCTGCAGGGATTATGCACCGCGATACGTTTGTTCAGCGGGCGGAAAGTAATATCCGAAGGCCATGTCAGCCCGGCGAGAAACTGGTTTAAATCCGAGACACGGGCGGAAAACCGGTCAGCAGATTTATCGTTCTCCCGGTACTTTGCATATTCGTCCAGTGTTGCCGTGCAGCCGCTGGCGGCACAAAGGATGGGCCCCGTATCACCGGCGAAAGCCTTGATATTCTGGCCCATGAGTTCGACGGTTTTTTCGGGCAGACCGCTGTGCAAATGCAGTGCACCGCAGCATCCCTGATCCGGCGGTACATGCACTTCGTATCCGAGCCGATTTAATAGCCGGATTGCCGAAATCAGAGTTTGTTGATCCGTGACCTGCGTCAGGCAGCCGGTAAAAATAGTGACTTTGCCTTTTGATTTTCTCCCTGTCGGATATATTCTTGCCGCGGCTTTTGGAGCTGGCGGCGACGTAAGAAGATTTGCCTCCAATTCGGCGAATCCGAATAACTTGAGGAGGCGACTGGACCGCAGGAGCCATTGCAGGCCGGACCGGTGATACAGCCACAGAAATTTTCCCAGTGTGCGCACTCTGCGGGGTTTTTCCACCAGCCAGCAAAGCACTGAGACAGATCGTGCTGCCGGCGAGGCAGAAGGTTCGCGCGCGGCTTCGATCAAGGCGCGCGCCGAGTCGAGTGCCAGTCCGTAGGAAACATAAGAGGGGCACACCTTTTCGCAGGCGCGACAATCAAGGCAGCGTGCCAGATGCAATTCCAGTTTGTCGCTCAGCGGTAACTCATTTTTTGCCAGGGCCAGCATGAGTGACAACCGGCCGCGCGGCGATTCCGATTCGTCATGCAGAAGACCGTAGGTAGGACAGTGGGGCAGACATAGACCGCAAGCCACACATTTGGCGGCTTCACGCTTGATATGTGAGGCTGAGTTCAAGATTGGCGATGGTTCCTGTGAGCGATCATGCGAAATATACCGATAGTGGGCCCTGTCCTATATAATTCATTCCGCAATCATTTGTTACTCGCACACCGTTATTGTCCAGATCAATGTCATATTATCGCTATCATGTCTTTTTCTGTGTAAACCGGCGCGAGGATGGCCGCGCTTGCTGTGCCAATCATCATTCACAGGAAGTACGCGATTATGCCAAGGAGCGGATCAAATCACTTGGCTTGGATGGAAAGGGGGGCGTGCGAATCAATACCGCCGGGTGTCTGGATCGTTGCGAGGAAGGGCCTGTAGTGGTGATTTATCCGGAGGGGACGTGGTACACCTATGTGGACAAGGAAGATATCGACGAGATAATTGATCAGCATCTTCGGCAAGGACATGTCGTCGGGCGCCTGAAGCTCAAAAGCTAGCACTTTGCGCATTGAGACTGACCTGAATTGTCGGTCTTGATGCGGAAATGATGTTATCTGCACCAAAATGGGGCTTTTTTCGCTTTCATTTAAGAATGAACCAATATGAAGGAGCCGAGTCTCATTAACTGAAAGTTGATGCAATTAGGTGTAAGAGATTGGCTTGAATGACGTTCAATTTTAAAATTTATTAATTAAAATCATATATTTATGTGATTCCATATTGTACTTGGACATATTTTAAACCAAGCTTGACAATAGGTAGAAATATTAGATAATTATTATATACTGTTGTTTAGAGGTTTCTGGCGATTGGCCCGATGTTTGCTAGTCTCTAGATAGGAAGTTGAAAGATTTTCTGACGGCGCGATAAGCGCCGGGTAAAGGCTCCTCCATCCTCCTAGTGGTGGTTCGGGCGTGGCTTCTCAGCCACGCCTTTTTTTTGCCTGATTTCCGGTCGGTATTTAGCGAGCACATCGGACCTCCGATCTTGATATCATTTTGCAATGCCCCGGCTTTTCCTTGTATCTTGGAACCGTCTTTTGTAATATGCGCGGCTTTCCGGCGCACAGGAATGTGCTGATTTTGAGCCGGGAAGCCAAACAACGGATTATTGAACCATCCCCATGAAAACTTTTTCTGCTAAACAGGAAACCGTCAAGCGTGACTGGTACGTGATCGATGCCGCCGGCAAGATTCTCGGACGGGTCGCCACTGAAGTTGCCCGCCGTTTACGCGGCAAGCACAAAGCGGAGTTCACCCCGCACGTGGATACCGGCGACTACATCATCATCGTCAATGCCGACAAGCTGCAGGTCACGGGCAAGAAGAGCCGGGACAAGATTTATCACCGCTATACCGGCTATCAGAGCGGTCTCAAGGTGACAAGCTTCCAAGACATGATGAAGCGGGCTCCGTGCGATGTTATTGAAGAGGCGGTTCGCGGAATGCTTCCCAAGAATCCGTTGGGACGCCAGATGTTCCGCAAGCTCAAGGTCTATCGTGGCGCGGAACACCGGCATTCGGCACAGAGCCCCAAGGTTCTGGAAATCTAATAATGACTAGACGAACGAAGTAGGGCGACAAATATGGCACAGGCAAACATCTATCGCGCAACCGGACGACGCAAAACATCGAAGGCGCGGGTTTATCTCAAGTCCGGCAAAGGTGATATCGTCGTCAACAGCTTATCGCTCGATAAATATTTCGGTCGTGAAACGGCGCGCATGATCGTGCGTCAGCCGTTTGTGGCGGTGGACATGGAGAACAAGTTCGATGTCATGGTGAACGTGGACGGCGGCGGGCCCAGCGGCCAGGCCGGTGCCATCCGTCACGGCATTACGCGTGCGCTCATGGCCTATGACGAAACGCTTCGCCCGACCCTGCGTAAGGCCGGTTATGTCACGCGCGACGCGCGCGCCGTCGAACGCAAGAAGTACGGTTTGCACAAGGCGCGCAAGAGACCGCAATACTCCAAGCGCTAAAGGCATCTCAGCCGGTATATCTATAAAGCCACCTTCGGGTGGCTTTATATTTTTGGCGTGTGAATTTATGTTTATGTCCAGTGGCGTGATGACTTGGACACATCCCAGTTAGTTAATGAAAAAAATCATTTAATTTCTCTTGCGTAACAATTATCACGCCTTTCAATAAATTGACCCTCCCTCTATAGCTCTTTAGAATCCCGCCCCTTACTTGGGGGATCGTCTAACGGTAGGACAACAGACTCTGACTCTGTTTATCTAGGTTCGAATCCTAGTCCCCCAGCCATTTTTCATTCCCCAGGTTCAATATGTCAAATGTTGCATATTTGCAACAATCTATATTTCTGTAGTATTTTTACAATGAATAGTTGCATATTCGCAAAAATATGTGCTATAAAAACAGCAGGCGCAGATGAACTGCGCTTGAGTTTTACTCTCAACTACCTTCATTCCAGGAGGAATCGATGAACAAAAAGCTACTTATTGCGGCGGTGGGCGCTGCGCTGGTTGCCGGCCCGATGCTGGCGGCGCAGGCGGACACCACTGTCTATGGTCATTTCCATGAATCATTGGACCATTACGACAATGGTGGAACTACTGAGAAGGGTCTGCTGAACAATAACAGCAGCCGCTTCGGTATCAAGGGTAATGAAGATCTCGGTGGTGGCCTCAAGACCATCTATCAGGTCGAAAGCGGGATATTCGGCGCTGACGATGGTAGCGGTGGTTCCACAGCTGGTCAGCTGGGCTTCGGTGGTCAGCTGCGTAACACCTACATGGGTTTCGCTGGTTCCTCATGGGGATCGGTAAAGTTTGGCCGTCACGATGCCCCGGTCAAGGATCTGAGCCGCAAGATCGATGCGTTTAACGAAGAGATCGGTGATTTGCGCAACGGAATCGGTTACGGCGGTTTCGATAACCGCGTGAGCAACATGATGCGTTACGACAGCCCCTCATTCGCCGGCGTTCAGTTCGCGCTGCTGTATGGCGCGTCAGAAGTGAATACTGATGTTCGCACCACGAGCGGCAACGTCACCTGGACTCAGGGTCCGATTTATCTCGGATTGGGTTATGAGGTCCAAAAGGCCCACAGCACTGCCCTGAAAGACGTGAGTGATATGCGGTTGGTTGGCATGTTTAACGTCACCAGTGACTTTTACCTCGCCGCTATATACGACAACGTGAGCAACATTCTTGGCACCGACGGCAATGACGGCAAGACATGGGGCGTTGGAGCCGGCTTCAAAATGGCCAACAACCTGTTCAAGTTCCAGTACGCCAATGTCGATAAGACTGACAAGTCTACCACGGACAATGGTGCCAGTTTCTGGGTCGTCGGCGTTGACCATAATTTCAGCAAGACTACCAAGGTTTATTTTGACTATGCCAAGGTGAAGAATGCTGATGGCCAGAACGCCAATATCTCGAGCAGCACCGGCGGGCATGGTACGGTCGCTGTACCAGCCGTGGCCTTAGGGAAAGACCCGAAGGGATACTCTCTGGGCATGGTCGTCAACTTCTAATTAAAGAAGCTCTAACAACTTCGTAAAATATAGTAATCCGCAGTATCTGACGGGGCCCAACGGGCCCCGTTTTTTTTGGTCTTGAACTGTGGCGTATCTGTTAGAATTTGACCTTTCTGTCGGCAGCTCGAATTTCAATGATCAAGATCGGCATCATCGGTGGCACAGGTTATACCGGCGTGGAATTACTGCGCTTGCTGACCGCGCATTCCAAGGCAAAATTGCAGGTGATCACCTCGCGCGGCGAGGCTGGAAAGAAGGTAGCTGAGCTTTTCCCCAGTCTACGCGGCCATGTGGATCTGGTTTACACGGAACTTGATCCGAAGGCTCTGGCCGGATGCGATGTCGTTTTCTCGGCTACGCCTAATGGTGTAGCCATGACCCATGCGCGCGAGCTGCTCAAGGCCGGTGTGAAGTTTATCGATCTGGCCGCCGACTTCCGTCTGAAGGATCCGGCCGTTTGGGAAAAATGGTACGGCATGCCGCATGCCTGCCCCGAGCTGCTGTCCGAAGCCGTTTATGGATTGCCTGAAGTCAACCGGGAAAAAATAAAGAAAGCCCGGTTGGTTGCCAATCCCGGGTGCTACCCGACCGCTGTGCAGTTGGGTTTTCTCCCGCTGCTGGAGAATGATCTCGTGGATACGCAGCATCTGATCGCCGATGCGAAATCCGGTGTGACTGGTGCTGGCCGGAAAGCGGAAGTGCATACACTGTTTTCAGAAGCGGCGGACTCGATGAAGGCCTATGCTGTTGGCGGCCATCGGCACTGGCCCGAGATTCGTCAGGGTCTCGATGCCATCAAGGCAAAGCCCGTGGGGCTGACCTTCGTGCCGCATCTGACGCCGATGATTCGCGGTATTCACGCTACGCTTTATGCCCGGCTCACTAAGCCGGGCGCGAATCTGCAAGCCGTGTTTGAGAAGCGTTACGCGAACGAACCCTTCGTGGACGTCATGCCTGTTGGCAGCCATCCTGAAACCCGCTCGGTGCGCGCTTCGAACATTTGCCGCATTGCCGTACATCAACCCCAGGGTGGGGATACCGTCGTCGTGCTATCGGTGATCGATAATCTGGTCAAGGGTGCCGCCGGTCAGGCGATTCAGAACATGAACATCATGTTCGGCCTGGATGAAACAATGGGTCTCGATCAGGCAGGCATCGTGCCCTGAGGTGAGGGCGCGCTTGTGATCGTCCGTTGATCCGGCTATGTTCAAGTAAACCCGCAGGATTTCCCTGAATGATTGATCTGAATAAGCCCGGCGAGCTGGTGATCAAGCCGCGGTATTCGCCGCGCATTAAGCTGCTGCTCGCCGTCATCGCTGCCGTGGTGCTGTTGGTTTCGGCGGGCCTGATTTACAACTACGGCCTGAATCGCGCCGGGTTCGAGCGCCAGTCGGCGGAGCAGACCCAGCAGACGTTGCAGGACGAGATGCGCAAAATGCGCGACGAGAACCATGAACTGCAGGAGTCGCTGGCGCGCGCGCAACGGACCATTCAGATGGATCAGGCGGCCTACCAGGACCTCGACAAGTCGCTCAAGGCCTCGGCGCAGGAGATCGTCAAGCTCCGGGAGGAACTGAATTTCTATCGCAACATCATCTCGCCGACCGATAAGAAAAGCGGCCTGCGCATCCAGAATCTCTACATCGAAGCGACCGGCAGTGCGAATCAGTATCGCTACAAGCTGGTGCTCATCCAGGCTCTGAAACACGAGAGCACGATTCAGGGGCGCGCCAACTTTGAGATCAGCGGCGTGCAGGTGGGTGAGGACGTTATGCTGAGAGTCCCGGCGGCGAACGAGCGCGCCATATCGGTTAACTTCAAGTATTTTCAGGATATCGAGGGAAAGTTCGAACTGCCCCGGAATTTTCAGCCCAAGCGTGTCAAGGTGAATATCACCTCTCCGGGCGGGGCCTCGATGGCGGAAGCCAGCTATAACTGGCCGGAGATGTAAAGTCCGGCGGACGGGGTTAAGCTAAGCCCCTGTTTCGGCGCGCCATGTATTTAGCCCCGGCACGTCTACAATTAAATCTATTACATGGAGGGTATGTCTATGTTATCTGCTCTGGGAAAAACCCCGACGGAAAAACCGTGCAACACGATTGATACGCTGATCGGCGCCAAGACCGATCTCAAGGGCGATATCGTGTTCACGGGTGGATTGCGCGTTGACGGGAAAGTCCGCGGTAATATCACGGCCAAGGGCGACGGTAACAGTACTTTGGTGCTGAGTGAAAATGCCATGGTGACCGGCAATGTAACGGTGCCGCACATCATCACCAATGGAACGATCAAAGGAAACGTACGCGCTGCCGAACGCATCGAGCTTCAGCCCAAAGCGGAAATTTCCGGGGACGTATATTACAAGGTGATTGAAATGTCTCTCGGGGCCGTGATCAATGGCAATTTGCTGCGGGAGGCGGTCGAGGTTAATAAGGGTACGGTCACCCGGCTGAAATCGGCCGGCGAGGGCAATTCGGAGGCTGAAGACTAGGATTGTTGACCCGATGGGTCAGGAATAGGATAATGGTTTTTATTGATAGTCACTGAGATTTGTGGAGGTCCATTATGAGTGCTGCCATGCCTGAGATGCCGTCACCCCTGCTGTTCACCGACAATGCGGCAAAAAAGGTGAAGGAACTGATCGAAGAGGAAAAAAATCCGGCGCTGATGCTGCGGGTGTTTGTTTCCGGCGGCGGATGCTCGGGATTCCAGTACGGCTTTACGTTCGAAGAGAGCGCCAACGAAGACGATACGCGCGTGGAAAAAAACGGCGTTACTCTGCTGATCGATCCGTTGAGTTTCCAGTATCTGACGGGGGCTGAAATCGATTTTCAGGAGGGCGTCCAGGGTGCCCAGTTTGTGATCAAGAACCCGCAAGCCAAAACCACCTGCGGCTGCGGTTCGTCCTTCAACACCTGAAATATTTTAGGTAATTGTAAACACAAAGGGCCCTTTCGGGCCCTTTGTGTTTACAAGGCTGACAAAGGACATGTCCGCCGACGACCGGATTCAGGCAGGATAGATTCCTCCGAGGATGACGCCACGTCGCGCGCCTGTCACAGCCGGGATGTTTCCGGGCCGGCCTTCCAGTGTTTGATGTGCCAGCCAGGCGAAGGCCACTCCTTCCACCCAGTCCGGATGCAGTCCCAAGGCTTCAGTCGTGGCCACGGGAATCCTGGAAAAATATCCAGCCAATGACGACATCAATTCACGGTTATGCGCGCCGCCGCCGCAGACATATACCTCTTGCGTCTGTGGCAGGTACCGGATCACCGCCTGAGCAATGCTCAATGCGCTCAACTGCACGAGCGTCGCCTGTATGTCGACGGCGGTGGGCGCTGGAGACAGTTTCAGCAGATGGTCATGGAGCCAATCCAGATGGAAATGTTCGCGCCCGGTGCTCTTCGGCGGCGATGCCGCAAAGTAAGGGTCTGTCAACAGTTGCTCCAGCAGGGCCTTGGAGGATTTACCGGAGGCGGCCCATTGCCCCGCGTCATCGCAGTCGCGTGCATTGTGATGCCCCATCCATTGGTCAAGCAGCGTGTTGCCCGGGCCGGTGTCGAAGCCGCTCACCGGCTGTGAGGTATCGGCGGG
>JGI1358J11329_10001431_pt1 | contig 19689 bp, 20 predicted proteins | sample Subgroupgradi54m_FD_11329 | JGI IMG/M metagenome (IMG submission 11329)
TCGATTCGCAGTACGGGTCATATTGATTATCGTTTTGCAAACGATCTCCATTGGAATGTGGGGCTGGGTGGTTATTTATTGTTGGAACATAACACGACCTTAGCTTTGCAAGCCAAAGTTTCAGGGGAACATAAGGGACTTGATTCTTTGTCAGGCGTGGAAGCAGGAGATACGGGCATTACTTCTATTTACATAGGTCCTGACATTCTCTTAACGTGGAAGGAACATCTTAGTACGAATGTGGGAAGTGATATCCCTGTGATGATTCACAACACGGCTTTTCAATCTGTTCCCGATTATCGCATCCGCACAGCGATGACGTGGCATTTTTACTGACAGGTCCCCAGTTTAGACTACAACTTGGACCTGTCTGCACAACAGGGCCGCAGGGAAAGTCCTGTCGGACTGTAGTCCAAACTACGGCCCTGTTAGTAATCAGTAATCTGTTTTATTGGTAATCCTGCTTTCTTTGCTTGTGAAAGGATTTTTTGAGGGGTTGTAGACTCTTCGTAGATGCAAACGGCCTCACCCTGTTTCTCATCAAGGGTGAGGTCTTTGCAAACGGAGGAGAGTGCAGAACGAAATTTTTTGGCACAAGACTCGCAAGCAAGATGGTCAACTTTAAACCTTAATATTTTTTGTTCTCCAGAAAAAAGAAATCTGGGAAAAATAAGGGCTATTAAAATTAAGTAGAATCCTATTTTTTTCATCATCGTAGCTACTTTATCTCTAATTCAAGAAAAAAATCATAGATAAAATTAGATTTTACGTAGTAATGACCCCTATGGTTTTTCTTTTCGCTTTAGCGGCACTTGTTTCTACCTATGTAGGCGGCCTCTTTGCTCTCAAATATAGAGATCATCTTCATCGTATCTTGGGTTTTGCATCGGGTGTTTTATTAGGAGCTGTTTTTTTTGAGCTCTTGCCGGAAGCATTTTCCCTTAGAGGATCTCATTCTCTTATTCAAACGACCTTACCACTCGTGATCGGATTTTTATGTTTTCATCTCCTTCAACGACTTTTCTTTTTGCACTCTTGTCCGGAAGAAGATCATGGCAGCTTGCCACATTATCATCTGGCTCAATTAGGAGCCGGCACTTTTACCCTTCATAGTTTTTTTGACGGTTTGGCCATTGGTCTTTCCTTCCAAGTGGGAAATATTTTGGGTTTCATTGTTGCTTTTGCAGTGATTGCCCACGATTTTTCTGATGGATTAAATACTGTGACTCTTCTTCTTCGTCATCAAGTTCATGAAAAGAAAATAAAGCTCTGGCTTCTTGTCGATGCGGTGGCACCTTTTTTGGGTGTTCTTGTGGCTCAAAAAATTCATCTCTCTCAGAGTGTTTTAGCTTCCCTGTTATCAATATTTGCTGGCTTTTTTCTTTATATCGCAACTGCGGATCTCTTACCCGAAACCCACCATTCTCATAAACAATGGCAAACGCTGGGAGCCACCATTGTTGGTGCCTCCTTTATGTTTTTTGTGAGCTATTGTTTGCGATAAAAAACCTATTAATTTTTTTCTCAAAAATACTCAATAGGAGATAGCCGAATCCTATTACAATCATACTAGCACCTGTCGGGAATGAATAGAGAAACGATAAGTAATATCCCAAAGGTGGAATAATAGCGCCCAGAAAGAGAGAGAGAAGAACAGCTTCCATGGGACTTCTGGCCTCTTTTAATGAAAGAAACGGAGGGATGACCATCAAGGCAAAAACGGGAAGGCTCCCCAAGGTTTTCATGGAAACGGTAATTCCAACAGTGAGTGTCAGGTAGAAAAAAATCATCCAGAATGAAGTGTTTAGTCCAGCCACTTTCATAAAATCAGGATCGGCAGAGACATAAAGAAATTCACGCCGGTAAATAAAATGAAAAATTAAAAGAATACCTGCTACCAAAATTAGAAATCCCAAAGCCTCTGAAGTCACAGCAACGGCATTTCCAAAGAGGAGGTTATCGATGGCATGTTTCCCTTCGGCAATACGGTCTCCAATAAAAATGATAAGGCCAGAAGTGATGATGTAGATTAAGCCAATCAGAACTTCGTCGGGATATTTTTTAGATCGATGGAAAATTGAAAAAAGAAACGCCGCCGCACTTGCCATTAAAAATCCTGCAAAAGCGGTCAGGGGGGAATGCTCCAAAGAATATCCCCAAAACCCAGCGATATAAAAGGCGAGAAAAATTCCGAATCCCGCTCCTTGAGTGATGGCAAGACTTACAAAGACAATGCGATTCAATACCATGTAATAGCCCAAGAGGGCGCATAAAGTACCACCGATCATGCCAGCTAAGACAGGCTCGTACCAGAGAGTCCACTCACGAGCAAAATGAAGAGCCTCTGTGGGATTGGTGAGCCAACCCAATCCCAGAATCAGAAAAGTGCAAAGGCTATAAAAAATGAATCTGTATTTCATGATTGTCCTTATAGAGATGGATCTTAGATCCGTAAGCCTTGTTGAGTACCTCTTCAGAAAGAATTTCTGATACAGGTCCGACAACGGTGCCATGGGGACCCAAAAGAATAATCCAGTCGACTTGATTCACGACACGATTGAGGTCATGTTCGATCAAAAAAAGTGAAAAATGGTTCTGTTTTTTCCATTGCTCAAAAAGTCGCCACAATTTTTCTCGAAAAAGATCATCCAGGGCACTGTAGGGTTCATCCAACACCAAGACGGAAGGATTACCGATCAGTGCCCTGGCAATGAGAACGCGTTGTTTTTGCCCGCGTGAAAGTTCTCGGAAAAGTTTTTTCCTCAAAGGAGTAAGTTCCAACTCTTCCAGAATTTGAGTAGTCGTTTGTTCTGAGTGAGATTTTCCCATCCCTCCCATCTTGAGAAGGTCCATGACGGTTAGTGGAAAAATCGAACTGATTTGATCTTCTTGAGGGACATAACCATGTGTTATTTTTTCAGCCCATTGGTAATTCCCCCCTAAGGGAGGAAGAAGTCCGAGTAAAGTTCGGACGAGCGTACTTTTCCCAGAACCATTGGCTCCAATAATTCCTACTCGAACCCCCGAAGGGACCTCCATCGTCATGGGAGACGACAGAGGTCTTTCGGGGTATCCTACTACAAACTGATTTGTTTTCAGAAGAACTTCAGTCATGAAATGACTTTCCTCATTTTTTGAATGATCGTGTCGATGAGTTCAAAATAGGTTTTGATCCCTTCTTCGCCCACATCGGTGGGAATCATAATCAATGGGAGCTTGGATTTTTCAGAAAGATACTCGGGAACTTTTTTGGGATAAAAACTCTCCATAATGATCGCTTGTACTTTTATGGACGCTATTTTGTCGAGCAAGTCATCCACATGTTTTGAACTGGGAGGAATTCCTGGCTTTGGTTCCACAGTCGCAATGACTTCCAATCCCGTCCAATGACAAAAATAAACGAGACTTTTATGGTACGTAATGACATTTTTCTTCTTGAGCTTAGCTGTTTCTTGGTTCCACTGGATCATTTTTTCATTCAGGGCTTCAAGAAATTTTTTCAGTTGGTTCTGATAATAAGATTTTCCTGCACCATCCAGCTCCGAAAAATGTTCCGCAATATTGACAGCCATGATTCTCACATTTTCAGGATCCAGCCAGGTATGGGGATTACCACGGGGATGAACATCTCCCATCGATCGATCCACTTTGGTCTGAGGAATTTCGAGTATATTCAACCCTTCTGAGAGATCCACATTACCAGGGGTATTCGGGTTAATGTTTGGATTACGTGCTTGTACAAGAATCGGTGGTAACCAACCGATCTCTAGTTCAAGTCCTCCATGAATGAGAACGTCTGCTTGATTGAGAGCGACGACAAAGGTCGGTTTGGCATCTAGAAAATGAGGGTCTTGATTACCTCGAGCCAGACTTCTTGTTTGCACACGATCTCCTCCAATTTCTTGAGCGATTGATGCAAACACCGGCAAGGTAGCTACCACATTGAGTTTAGCGGATGCGGTGAATGGAATCAGTAATGTTAAAAAAGTAATAATTATTTTTTTCATTTTTTTCTCCTTAAAATGCATGTGCTCCATGGGGTCCCATGCTGAATTCGAATTGCAAGAAAGCCGCATGAGCCGATTTTGTGCCCTTTATTTTGTCATATTCATACTGGGCACGGATGCGTGAAAACTCCGTGGGGTTAAAAGTAATCGCCGGTGTTATTCTCGATTCACGGGCAATGCTATTGGCAGGTAAGCCCATTTGATCATAGCGGAGTCCGGCATGCCAACGTTTTGAAAACTGGTAGTCGGCGTAAGAATAGAGCCCACCATCGCGGTTAAAACTAGTCGGGCTGTTCATCCGACGATAAATAAATTCCGTTTGCCAAACGAGGCTTCGATAAGAAGCCGGTTTCCATTTGAAAAGAAAATCCCCTCCGATGATGTTCGTGAGTTGTCCGGAATCTACCGTGGTAGCATTTGCTCCTGTGGCAATTGAACTTCCCAACAGGATCGAGGTGTTCTCAGAAGTGTCGAAACTTGTGGAAACTCGACCTTGATAGAGAAAATCTTTTTTGCGAAGACTATTAAAACTCGTGGCATTATCTCCATTGGAAAAAGTCCCTTGAAGTTGAAGAAAGAAAGGGGTAGGTAAGAGGTAAGAGGCTTCCACACCCAACTCTTTGATGCCATCCGGACCAAAAAAGTATTTATTCGCGAGAGTGTTATCGGCAAAATCGAGTGTTTCCAAATGTTTTGGATTTTGTCTTCCAAAAGGAAGGCGAAATTTTCCGCCACGAATTTGAAAACCTTTCGGTAAATTCAGAGTCGTAAAGTAACCTTCTTCGAGTTCTACAGAGGCTTCTCCAAAGGCAAGAATGATATCCGCCTTGAAGTACGGATCAATCACCGACTGAACGGCCAGTTCTATTTCCTGAAGGTTAAAGCCTGTTTTAGCCGGATCGGCTCCTGTGGTGCCGGCCACAGGTTCTGTTGAAAAATAAGCTCCAGAAAAGGTGCCGATAGCGCTGATGTCCGGTAGGAGCCTTTGAAAACCGCCTTGATTGACGGGATACTGAAATGGCCCAAACGCACGCGTTTCTGTTTCTGATGTTGGTGTCCCTTTCAGGTTTTGAGAAATAGATTTAATTTCCTGACCCGTATCTCTTGCTTTGAAAGCAAGGAGTTCTTGGCTCCAGAGTGGGTGTGTCAAAAAACAGGACGCAAATATCCAAAATAAAATCTTTGTTTTCATAAAAAGCTCCAAGTTTCCCAAGGGAAAATGATGTTGATGAGTTAAAAACGGGAAGAACTATGAGATGATTGGAGGAGCTCGTGGAGAGGCTTCTGAAAAATTAAGAAGAGAGATTTGTGAAAAACAGACGAGAACAACGAAAGAAGAATCGTTAAAAATGGATAATGAATGGATGGATTGTGTGGGAGTGATGGAACGTGACTGACTCTGAAAATGACACACAGAACAATGGGTTTTGCTGTTGCCGGCGGATTCTTCCTTATTATGATGATGTAGAGGCAGGATAGCTATGGAAAAAATCACCGCAACCGAGGCCAAGAACAAGCCAATATTTTTGAACCTGCTGGACATAATCGAAAACTTGTATAGGGAAGAGGGAATTATGTCCATTTCTTTTGTATTAATCACATTTCTTTTTCAAATGTCTGTCGGGATGCTCATGACCGTCGCCATCTTGCCACCGGGCTTGATCGATAAAAATTTCTTCCGTTCCATCAGTTTTTGGGCCTGGTTTTTTACGGGGATTGGCCTTGGTTTGAAACACTATGCTACGTTTAGGCTCCCGGAAATTTTTGCAACAATAACTTTTACAGGCATCTCTCAAGTTTCAAATGTTTCTTTTTTTATTTTCGCTCTCCTCTGTTTTCAACTTTGGTTTCGTATTCGCTTTTTGGATCACGCTGTATCGAAAATGGAATTGATTATAATCGCCATGGTTGGATTTCTTGCGGTGGTGATGGATTCTCTTTTGTTTCACCCGCAACTACCACCGGCTTGGGTGCACTCCCTTTTAATTCCCCTTAATTTTGTTACGTCCACTCTCATGTTGGGAGGTTTTTTGGCCGGAATGATTTTTGGTCATTGGTACTTGGTCAATACGGAAATGCCCAAGAGACTGTTAGTGACCATGGCCTGGGTGTTGATTGTTGTATTAGCTTTACGTATTGTGGCTGTGGGTTCCAGTCTCCTCCTTTATAAGTATGTGGTATATCCCCATATCGATTTTCTGTCTTCGCTCACTTCTTTTCAGGGGCATGGAATTTTCTTTTGGCAACGGGTGTTGGTGGGTTTGGCGATTCCTGCCGTGGTGGTTTTCATGATTCATAACACGGCACGTATTGGATCGAATCAATCCGCCACGGGCATTATGTACGTGGCCATTGCATTCGTGTTTATTGGCGAGTTGGTGGCGAGGTATTTATTTTTGTTATCAGCGATTCCGTTGTAAGTTTTATGAAATACACAGCGACTTCTTCTCAGGATGCCATCATTACTTGCCACTCTTGTGGCGCCAAAGATCTCTATCTCCAAAAAAAATTTCCACGAACGATTGCTCTCATCATTATTGGGATTGGTATTGTGCTTACACCAAAGACGTTAGGTATTTCTCTGTTAGTTGTGGCTCTCATTGATTTTGTGATCTACCAATTCATACCCTGGATTTTAGTTTGTTACCGTTGTCGCTCCGAGCATCATGGTTTTAAACCCAACCCCGCTCACAAAGAGTTCGATCGGCATATTGATGAATTATATCAGTATGGCAAAGATTGACCTTTGTGGACCAAGTATTTATAGAGTGTCAGGTTAGAAGTTGGTGTTGTCATTGCGATCCGCCAAAGGCGGAGAAGCAATCTCCCGGGTTCAATCGGGAGATCGCCACGCCCTTCGGGCTCGCGATGACACGAAGCAACAGGACCCAACCTTAACAAGGAGATTTTATGACAATTCAAATAGCCCACAGCCCCGATGCTGACGACGCCTCCATGTTTTACCCTCTCATGAATGGGAAAATTGACTTAGGTGGTTTGGAGTTGAGTGAAGTTCGTGAGGATATTGAAACTTTGAACAAAAAAGCCATGGAGGGAACCTACGAAGTTACGGCCATTTCTTTTCATGCGTATCCTGCTATTGCCGACAAGTATCTTTTGCTTTCTACCGGAGCTTGTTTTGGGGATCGTTACGGGCCTATCATAGTAACAAATAAACCACTCAAACCAAAACAGCTTTTGAAAGTACGTATGGGAATTCCTGGCAAGAGAACGACAGCTTTTTTGGTCCTCAAACTTTATGAACACCATCTGGCTGGAGAAAGTAAGTCGGGTGTTTGTTATAGTGAAGTGCCGTTTGACCAAATCATGGATCAAGTGTTAGCCGGTAAAATTGATGCGGGGCTTATTATCCATGAAGGGCAATTATCTTACATGGACAAGGGATTGCATAAGATTGTGGATTTGGGAGAGTGGTGGCACAAAGAAAACCATCTGCCTTTGCCATTGGGTGGGATTGCCATTCGTCGTGATTTAGACCTAGAGACGCAAAAGAAAATTGGCAAATTATTGCAGGAGAGTATTCGTTACACGCTTGAGCACAAAGAAGAAGTTCTTGNGCATGCTCTTCCTTTTGCACGAGGATTAGATNCGGAACGTACTCAAAGATTTATTGATATGTATGTGAACGATCTTACGATTGATTGTGGCCGAAAAGGATTTAAGGCGATTAAACTCTTGCTCGAAAAAGGTTATCAATCGGGTGTGTTGGCCACAAATATCAATCTGGATGAATGTTATTTTGACGTGAAAAAAGGGGATATTCGCAAGGGCTCACCTTCAGAAGACGTGGAACCTCAAGAAACTTTTCTGGCTCTTTCCTGAGTGATAATCGTTTTTAGCTCTTTGCCACGCCGCTGAAAGAGTTGGTCAATAACGCGTTCGTTGAGTGTCGTGAGTTCTTTATTTTCCAGTAAACAAACAGCAATTTCCTTTAGAAGGGGAACTCGTTCCTGATAAGGTAGAGCGTAAATTCTATCCAGAATCATGAAGGGAAGCTGTTCTTCTTCTTTTTCTGCTTGAATAAGTCGGTGATTTAACTTGAGGATGTTTTCTTTTGGAACGAGATTTTCTTTTCGAACATCTTCTAAAAATCGGGTTCGTAATTTTTCATGAAGTTGAAGAGCTTTCACCAAGCCACGATTAATTTCTCTCTGAATTTTTTCCACGAGTTCCGTATATTTTATCTGAGCTTCATTCAATGGATTTGTGTCAGCAGGTTTTTCGAGGCCTTCAACATCCTGAGGCATGAGGGTAAAAACATCTCCAACGGTAAAACGTACCGTTGTTTCCGTTTGAACTTTGACAGCACCTTTAGGAACCAGGGTGCCGGTGCCGTCAATGCCAATAAAAACTAAATGCAGGGGACTATTTTGATCATGTATGGACAGTGCGGTATCGATCGCTAAAAAAGCACAACCTTTCTTGAGATGTCCCAAATCTTTTTTTAGGGAATTTGTAGTTCCTGTTGTGTAAAAACCAGCATCAAGACGTTCATTCTGAGGACCTGAATTCCAAAGAGCTCGGGTGCCTTGAGGATACATGGCAATTTCAATCTGTTTTTCACCCAGTTTTTGACACGCATCTAGAATAGCATCCTTGCCCTTACCTTTTCGGTCCACAAAAACCATATCGACGGTTTCAATCAGTTTTCCAACACCCAATCCACTGTAAACGATTCTATTATCGACAAAATGATCTTTGGCAGCCATGTAACGGGGCCGAATAGATCGACCCTGAGCCAGATGGGTGGAGCTCAAACCAAAAAAGTTGAAAACAAAATCCAGGTGACTTTTGTGGTTGAAGACTAAAACAATTTTCCCGGAGAGAGCATGAAATTTTTCTACCCCTTCTACCACAAGTTTAGCTCGGAAAAGTTGCAGCATGCGTGATCCCCAGAGAGAAGCCATGACGTCAAAAACTTCACGTCCGTATTCCTCACCAATGGTATCCAATGTTTTGTAGGCGCTTCGAGCAAAAATTGCTGTGTCATACATACCACGGAGAAGCAGCCAATAGCTCTGCTTTGGCTTCTTTCCAGTGAGATAAGAGATATGAGTCGGATTCACCACACGGGTTGCTTTGGTGGGGACAGGAATGTTTGAAGGTCCAAGGCGTCGGTAATAGTGTTCAAAAAATTCCTGAGGATGAACATGAGGGTTAACACGCATGAATTCTGTCATCATAAGGCCGGTGCAAACATGACGCCGATAAGTCCAGAGGGATAGCAGAGCAAAAAATCCGTGATAAAAAAGTGAGGGGAACTGTTCCCCACGTGTTTGAGTTTCTCCAAAAATCATGAGCGTGATATCAAAAACAAAAGCAGCCATCATATAAACTCCGATGGTGTAGTCTCGTAAATGTCCAAAGGCGTATTCAATTTTTCCAGCAACACGATTCAGAAAATCGAGATTAATATAGGCGGCGATTGGGTTTTGCGTTCTCCAAGCATGGTAACGTTGCTCCCACAGTTTGATTTTTCTGTAATAACGATCTTCGGGAAAAAGAGCTCTCAGACTATCTCCAATAGACAAGAGAGACTGAGCTCGGCGCCTCATGGCGGCAAGAGTGCCAATGAGGGGAACGATATAAACTAAAACAACCAGCCAATGGGTGATATGGGACATGAAGTCCTTTATACAATGGTCTGTATCCCCAGACAAGATTTTGATTCTTTACTAACCTGAGTGGGGCTGGTAGCCGGTAAGAAATGGCTGCAAATCGGTTAGCGCAGGAAAAAAGTCCTTATCTTCTCCAACACGCTCACAACCCTGTGGACTGGTACAGCTGGGGCCCTGAGGCTTTTGAAAAAGCCAAAAAGGAAAACAAACCCATTTTTTTATCGATTGGATATTCTACCTGTCATTGGTGTCATGTCATGGAAAGAGAATCTTTTGAAAATGAAGAGATTGCAAAACTCATGAACGAATTTTTTGTGAATATCAAAGTAGATCGTGAGGAAAGACCCGATGTGGATCATATCTATATGACAGCTATCCAAGCGATGAATGGTCAAGGAGGTTGGCCATTGTCTGTTTTTCTCACTCCAGCACTCGAACCTTTTTTTGGCGGCACTTATTTCCCTCCGGACCGTCGTTATGGCCGGCCTGGTTTTCCGGATGTATTGCGCGAGATTTCTCGCATGTGGAGGGAAGAAAAACAAAAGATTGCGGATTGGGGAACCCAAATTTCTCAAGCTCTGAAAGACCCAAGAGATATGAGTGGGGAGATGTTATCGGTGGACGCTTTGAGACAGGCCTATCATGCTTTTAAAGATATGTACGATCCTGAGGAGGGCGGTTTTGGAGGGGCTCCAAAATTTCCACGAAGTGAAACTCTCTCACTCCTTTTGCGGATTTATCGTAGAACGGGTGAACAAAAGGCCCTGACGATGGTAACACAGACACTGGATAAAATGGTTCGTGGAGGAATCTACGATCATCTCGGCGGTGGTTTTCATCGTTATTCTACGGATGCTCAGTGGCTGGTCCCTCATTTTGAAAAAATGCTCTATGACAATGCTCTTTTAGCAAAAAGTTATCTTGAAGCTTATCAGGTTGATCATAATGAAATGTGGGCCAGTGTGGCTCGAGAGACTTTGGATTACGTGCTTCGGGACATGACCTCTCCGGAAGGTGCTTTCTATTCGGCAGAAGATGCCGATAGCGAAGGAGAAGAGGGAAAATTTTATGTGTGGACGGAAAAAGAACTGGAAGAAATTTTAACTCCTGAAGAATTTTGGAAAGTTCGAGAGGTTTTTCAAATATCTCCTTTGCATATGAACGCGTCGACACCTTGGTCAGTTCGTTATGAAGCGAGTCTTTCATCAGCTATGCAAAAACTTTTTAATCATCGTAAAAAACGAATTCCTCCTTATAAAGACGACAAAATTTTAGCTTCTTGGAACGGATTAATGATTAGCTCCATGGCTTTTGCGGCTCAAATATTGGGAGAGAAGAAATATTTGGAAGGAGCCCAAAAAGCGGCGTTGTTTGTAATCAAAACTTTGTGGGATGGGAAGGTCCTGAAGAGGCGTTATCGGGATGGAGATGTTCGTTATACAGGTTCGTTGGATGATTACGCTTTTGTCATCCAGGGACTTTTGGATTTGTATGAGACTGACTTCAATCCGTACTGGTTAGAGATTGTTCAAAACATGCAAGTTCGGGTGGATGAGTATTTTTGGGATGTTTCGCAGGGAGGTTATTTTTCCACGGATTCTAGCGACGGAACTCTCCTGGCTCGTATGAAAGAAATTTATGACGGAGCTCTGCCTTCCGGAAATTCGGTAGAAGCCCTGAATTTATTACGACTACATGCTTTTACGGGAAATTCCGATTATGAAAAAAAATCTGAAAAATTGTTTCAAGTTTTTTCAAAATTCGTTCAAGACAATCCACAGGCCTGCCCTTCTCTTTTGATGGCGGTAGATTTTGCGACCGATGCAGTAAAGGAAATTGTGGTTTGTGGAAAGAAAGAAGACTCCTTTGTAAAGGGTGTTTTTTCACAACTCCGAGCGAATTTTTTACCTAATAAAGTTATGAGCTTTGTCTCTGATAAAGAGACAGCTAAAAAGATTTCCCTTATGAATGGAAAATTTTCTCCAGAACCCCGACTTTACATTTGTGAAAATCAACAATGCCAGACTCCCATCACCGATTTAAATTTTTTTTCTTCGAAGCTCTTGATGCCTAAAAAATATGGTTTTTAGAGATTCTCTTAAGAACACGTTCCGGCGACATCATTGATACCTTCGAAATAGCGTATTCCCAACTGGTCATCATAACTTAAACCAAAATGACAAATTTGGCTTGTTTCAAGGTTTTGAAATTCCGAGTTACCCACGCCGCTCAAAGTGGCCTTGGAAGGATCCCATGAGATCGTTCCTTCAACGCTTGTTTTAGGAATGGTGATACCTACAGTTTTGTTGCTGTTATTATTCACACGAAAAGAAATAAATCCTCCGTTTTTGGCAACAACCATTCCCAGCTCTTCTAAACCAACTTTTTGCCATCCTGTCTCCATTTTTTCCATCCACTGATAGCTAACTCCTGAAAGAGTACAGTGAGTCGTGCAACTGGAACTCGTTTTATTCAACCGAATGAAAGGAAAGATGCGACCTGTCGGAGCGGTGATTTCTGCCAAGCTTGGAGTTTGTACATCAGAAAAAGTCAGAGTTTTATCCCCCACCGAAAACAAAATTGTTCCGGAAGGCAGTTCTGAAGTCGCTGTTGTATTGGGGCCAAAGCCCTTAAAACTAGAAAAATTGTTTGTGGTGACAAGGGATGTTTTTGTATTGGCTGGAAGAAAACCAGCTTCTGAAGTTGTGACGGTTTTGTCGACAAAAGTGACAGATCCTGTGTCTAAAGAAGAGAATGTTTGTGGATAGGAAACATAAATTCCCGTCCCTGTATAGCTTGCCGTTGTATTTGTTTCGCTAAAAAACTGTCCGATGATGTTGTTGATATCCACGTTGCGTCCACTGACCATCATATTGAAACGAACATGAAAATCGAGCATGTAGTTTTGATTGGATTGACCACAATCAGCCTGCCCGTCATTATCAACGTCGGGATTATCGTACCGACGAGCCATGTCATCCATTTTCCCAATACTTGTTGCTGTTTCTTGACTGAGGCCTAACCCGGAGACAATGGTGTCATAACTTTTTTCTGATGTTGCTGTCCCTGTGCTGGCATCAATCTGAACTCGTCCCAGATCCATATTTCCAGAGGAACTTGTGGGAGCAAAGGTATCCAGTGCTGAGGAATAAAATCTTCCCAAAAACATACTGGGACCTCGTTTGAAGTGATCGAAGAAGAGAAAGTACCACGGTTTTCCTTGTTCGAGAGTAAACTGGAAATTTCCGGAACTATCCACTTCGGTTGTTTTGCAACTTTTATCCGAAGCCGTAGGGCTAACAATCATGACATCGGTCACTGTTCCAGATGTGGCCACATTCTTTCCAAACTCGAGAGAAGCTACACGAAGGGAAGAGAGGCTCCCTTTCATCACAAATCCACCACCACTTCCTCCGCTTCCAGAGGAGCCACCTGTTCCGCTTCCTCCGCTCCCGCTTTCAGTCCCACTGCTACTTGTCCCATCACTTCCTCCTGTGGTGCTGGATGAAGTGCCTTGGCAAGCAATGCTTCCCCATAAAAGTAATAAGATGAAAAGGATACGACAATAGGACATATATTCCACCTAGTTGATTATTTTGAATTAAATAAATGGTTATTTCAATAAAAGAAATTATTTTATATATTATATTTTATCATTTTGATAATTTTAATGAGAGGCTCAGTCTTAGTAAATCTTGAGGCGAGTGACGCGAAGTCCACGAGAGGTAAGTCCGACATCCACACCGACGGAAGCTCCTTCCACGACGAAGCTTCGGTCTTTTTTCTCACCGGCAAACCGTAACTCATCGAGATGAAAGTAAATTTCTTTTCCGTTGAGATCCTTGACGAAACCGTAACCGGCTTGAGGGAAAAACTTGATGATCTTTGCCTTTCTAAAATTATCCTCTTGTTGAGTTTCCTGAGGAATAGAAGCTGGTGGCACTTCAGGCAACGGATTGTCATCCATAATTCTAAACTAGGAGATTGGTTGGGAATTATCAAGTTGAGTTTGACGCCAAGTAAAGGTATAAAAATCCCTCCATGAAAAAAACTTTTGTTGTTCTCCTTGTTTTTACTCTCCTCGGACTTCTTTCTTCCATTCTCATGACAAGGCTTCATTATAAACTAGGAACTCAAGGGCTTGATGAGAAGAGTTTTTGTCATGTCTCGGAACTTTTTGACTGTGATTCTGCCTTGGCCAGTCGTTATTCAAAAATTGAAACTCCTTATGGTGTTTTTTTAAATTCAGAGATGGGGATTATTTATTACCTTCTTGTGACACTCGGACTTTTATACGCTTGGATTTCTTCTGATTCTTCTAAACGAAACGCCACACTCGCTTATCTTTTTATCTCTTCTCTTTTTGCCGTTCTTTATAACGGAATTATGGCGTATCTTTCCATTTTTCGATTGGGTGTTGTTTGTCTTTTATGTACCACAAACTATCTGGCTAGTTTGATTCTCCTCATTTTTTTGCCACAGATTTTAGAAGTTCGTTACAGAAAAACCCCCCAGTTTATTTTTCATTATGTTCGGTCTGTTTTTGGAAAGACGGAATTTAAGCCCCGGCTGGCATTTCATCTTGGAACTACGGTTCTTCTGCTGGGGTTTGGCGTGATTTTTTTCAAGGGGCTTGAACCTCGGCTCCATGCGGCTCCTGTTCAGATTTCTCAAGAAGATTATATAAAATCTTTCAAAGTACTTCCTCAAAAAGAAATGCCTCAGATCAAACGGCCCGTCTGGGGGAATCCGAATGCCAAGGTCACTTTGGTGGAATTTTCGGATTTTCAATGTCCTTTTTGTCGGCTGGCTGCTTTTACCCTCAAGCCTTATCTAAAAGAATTTCAAAAAGATATTCGACTTGTTTTTATAAATTATCCTCTTGACTCCGCTTGCAATCCGGCGATGCAACAAGCCATGCATCCGGTTTCTTGTTTGGCGGCTAAAGCCGGGCGATGTGCCGATCATCAAAACAAGTTTTGGGATTATCACGATAAAGTTTTTGAAAATCAAAAACGTCTTTCACGAACGACTTTATTAGAGTTAGCTGCTGAGATTGGTCTTGATAAAGATACGTTTGAAAAGTGTTTGGCCTCAGACGAGGTGAGTCAGGAAATTAAGGAAGATATTGAGTTGGGAACGACCCATGAAGTACATGGAACCCCTACTATTTTTGTGAATGGGCGGTATTTTCGTGATTGGACAAATCCAGAAAGATTAAGAATGGTGATTGAATCCGAATTACAAATGTCGCCTTCGAAACCAGATACTTCCCACGCCCAGTAGAATCAACAACGGATAAACCAGCTGAGTCCACCAAGCTATGAAACGAGCTTTTTTAGCTGTGAGTGTGATGTTTCTAAAGTCAGGGGTTTTGGGACGGATGGTGATTTGATCCTTATCACCCACAAGCCACGAGACCATATTTAAAAAAAGATCGAGGTTGCCAGGTGCTTGAATCAAGCTGTTTGACGCAAAATCAGAGTCTCCAACAATAATTGCCAGTGGGACCTCGGAAAACTCCCCATTGGCTGTGTTGCCCGCTTCAGCCCCTCCCTCGACGTACAACGGAGTACGACTCAGTCGTGGCTTTGCGGGCGCCTTGCCACTGGGGCTTTTCCGAGGTCCCATTATGGCCACACCTAGCGTGAGGGAACCTGCTTTAGGGGATGTTTTTAAAAAATGAGCTTCTTCAGATTCTGTTTCTTGCGTGAGACTTCTTGCAGAAAAGAGGATCGGATTTTCCTCCTTAAGGTCTTTGGTGATGGGATGGTTGGACAAAATAGGAGCTGGGTATTGAGGGCCAAGGACAAAATGGCGTTCGGGATCAAGCACCATGTTGTTGTCCAAATGAACTTTCAATGATTTTAACGTTTCTAAAAAAGGAGGAGGTGTTTGAGGATCACTCAACAATAAGAGTCGGCCTCTTTTCTGGATCCATTCGTGAATCAACTTATCTTCAGATTTTAAAAATTGATCTTTAGGGCCAGCCACGAGAAGAATAAGACACTCTTGGGGAATGACGGAAGAAGTTATGAGAGAAAGAGACAAAACGTCATAGTTATTTTTTACAAGATATTCTTTGGCAAGACTGAACCCTGCTGTTTCAGGATCCTCAAAGTTTCTTTCCCCATGACCCGAGAGGACACAGATTGTTTTTTGTGATGTGGCTGTTACCTTAAGAAGAGCATTGGTAAAAAGCCCTTCTCCAATAAAATTGGGGGGAGATTCTTCTGCAGCATGGCTGTAATCAAACAACTGGGATTTATAGATTTCCTTTTTATTTTTTTCAAATTCAAAAACAATCGTGCCATCAGTGGATATTTTATATTGGGTGGCTCGAGTGACATCGGTATCGAGATCCGTCATTTTATAGGTAATCTTTGAGGATCGTACAGCATATTCGTGCAAGACGTCATCGACTTTACGTCGGATAAACACATCATCCAAATCCTCACCACGACGAAAGAAGGCTGTTATTTTAACTTCCTGTTTTAAATTCTTCAGAGTGTCGATGGTTTGTTTGGAAAAACTAAAATCTTTATTTGCTGTGAGATCCCAACGGATAGGATATCTATCTAAAAAAATATAAAGGGCAAGGACAAGACAAATAACACTGACTGTTAGAAAAAAAGAACGGATTTTCATCGTTTCCTCTCCAGAATACGGAAGGTCAAGAAGAGTGAAATAAAAATAATTACTAAATAGTAGACCGCATCGGAGACATCCAGGATACCTAAAGTAAAACTTTGTAAATGTTGAATAGGTGAAATTTTCTCACCAATCAACCCCCTCCCCACCTCTCCTAAGAACCAAAGAGTGATTGTAGAAACAAAAGAGAGGAGGGCTGCGATCATCTGACTTTGAGTGAGTACCGAGGCAAGAAGCCCTAGCGATAAAAATGAAGCTCCCAGTAGAAAAATACCGAGGTAAGAAAGAGCCATGGGTGCCTTGTCAGGGTGTCCGGCCATAAAAATAAAAAGTGGGAACTCAATGGTCAGGATCAGAATGGCTGTGAGAAGAAAAAGAACCCCTAGATATTTTCCAAGAACGATCTGAAGGTTTGAGAGAGGAGAGGTGAGCAAGAGTTCGAGTGTCCCCAATTTTTTTTCTTCGGCAAAGGTTTTCATGGTGAGGAAAGGACTGATAAAGAGAAGAATAACGGCCATAAAATAAATGATGCCACGAAGAGAGGCTTCAGGAAGTTGTCGGGTTGAAATTTGAGTGAGACTTGCCGTGAAGGCAAAACCTGTGAGAAAAAGAAAAAGAGCCGCTGTGACTGAAAAAACAGGAGACACCATATGGCTAAGAATTTCTTTTTTAATCAGAGCGAACATGAAGGATCCTGTGTCATCTGAAAGAAAATTTCTTCCAAACCTTTTGATTTTTCAATCTCAGAACGACTCTGGTCGTAAACAAGTTTCCCATGGTGAATGATCATGACTCGATCCGCCAGGAGACTTACTTCTTGAAGAATATGGGATGACAATAAAATAGCGGATTCTCCCTTGAGGTTCTGGATGAGTTGCCGAATTTCGATAATTTGTTTTGGATCGAGACCAACGGTTGGTTCATCCAAAATAAGAAAAGGAGGCTCATGCAAAATAGCCTGAGCGATTCCTAAACGTTGCCGATATCCTTTAGAAATATTTCCAACAAGACGCTTGCGGACCTCAGTCAGACCCGTTTTTATCAAAGCTTTATCTATTAACTCTGGAATTTTATTTTTTGGGAGAGAATGAATTCCTGCTACAAAGGATAAAGTCTCTTCAACAGTCAATTCTGGATAGAGCGGTGGATTTTCGGGAAGATAACCGAGATTTTTTTTTGCCTCATAAGGATTCTTCTTCAAATCAAATCCGGCAACTCTGACTTGACCGGAAGTAGGAGTCAGATAACCCGTCAACATACGCATCGTTGTTGTCTTGCCAGCTCCATTAAGGCCCAGTAACCCAACCACTTCCCCCACTTCTCCCAGGTGGATTTTAAAAGAAAGATTTTGAACGGCGAGTTGGGAACCGTAACGCTTTGTTAATGAAGAGGCTTCAATCATTTTTTCGGAGCGGGTGCAACCGGGCCTTTTGCGAGTATCTGATCAACCTTTTGCAATTTTTCTTTGGCGGAAGAAGCGGCTTCTGAAGTGGGGAACTCGGTAATTACTTTTTGCAAAAAAGCTTTCGCATCCATGTATTCTTTAATTTCAAAAAAAGCATAACCTTGTTTCAAAATGGCGCCAGGGACCTTGTCACTCTTGGGATATTTTTTAACAACTTTTTGAAATTCCAGGACCGCATTTGGAAAATCTTTTAGGGCGAAATAAGCTTCGCCTTTCCAATATTGGGCATTGTCGGCCAAAGAGGATTTGGGATATTTTTGTAAGAACTTGTCAAAAGTCTGAAGAGCCACCTTGTAGTTTTGTGTATTCACATCCGATAAGGCATGTTTATAGAGGCTTTCTTCGGACTCTTCGGATTTGCTTCCCTTTTTCCCAGGAGCTTGTGACTTATTTAAAAAATCCTGCATCTGTTCGTGCAAAAGTGTGACACGTTCTTCCATCCCTGTCAGGCGATAATCAAATTCATTAATCATCTTATCGTTTTTTTGAGATCCTTCTTGGAAGAAGTGTTTCAGTTCTTCCAGGCTTCCTTTGAGTTCTTGCATTTCCTGACGGAGAGAAGTGACGGCTTGTACCGTATCCGCTAATGTTTTGTTATTCGTGTCTTGAATTCTCTTCAACTCATCTACTTCTTGGTCCAGTTTCCCTGCCCACGCCAAGGAAAAGGAGGAGGTAAGAAGACTCAGGGAAAATATAAAAAATAAAATTTTTCGTAACATAAAAAAAGGGCCCTAAACTTCTAAAAGTTCAGGGCCCTTCCTGTCAAGACTGACTTAAGTTTATTTTACAAACTCAGCACGTCGATTCTTCCACCAGCAGCTTTCATTATGGCATGTTTCGAGTGGTTTTTCTTCTCCATAACTTTTGCTGGTCATTCTCTTGCTTTCAATGCCTAAAGAAACCAAATAACTTTTGGCGGCATTAGCTCTGCGATGGCCAAGAGCGATGTTGTACTCTTCCGTACCTCTTTCATCACAATGACCTTCAATGGTAATCTTAGTATCTTTGTTTTTCTTGAGCCAAGACGCATTGTCATCCAAGGTCTTTTTGGCGTCTGACTTGATGTCAGATTTATCAAAGTCAAAGTGAATGCGGTTTAATCCACTGACTTTTGTTCCTGAAGCTGCTTTTGGTTTGCTTTGCTGTTGACAGCCAAGACCAACCACCAAACCTAACATGATTAAAGCAACGATCATTTTGTTACGCATAATTCTCCTCCTTAAAGGATAAGATTGTTAAAAAGTTGACGAAACCAATAACGCAATGCGAAATGAGCGCAATGTAGGTAATATCATTATGGAAGTCAAGGATTACATAGGGATGCATTTAAGAGTTTTTTGGGGGGTTCTCTGTTTTTTCCTCTTGATAGGAGGAATTTGTAAGGCTTTTGATTCTACCTCAATGACGGCCGAAGCTTCTTTGAGAGCGGCTCAGGTGGCGTTGGAACAATTTGATCAATCCCTGTCCTTGAACCAAAAAAAGGTGTTAAAAGAAACTCCTTTTTCCGAAAAATATTTTTTATCTCCGACTCTTCGTTCCGCTTGGCAGGTACGTTTTAAAATAAAAGAAGAAAAGGATTTATGGATGCAGACCGTTGCTTTGAAAAGGGCCATCCTGGATCTTCAATCAACAGAGGACGAGTCGGTAAAAAATGAAGCGGACCAAATTGCGCGGACTGTGACCCGCTCTTTTCAAGAACAGAAAAAAAAATACGGGATGATTCGCCCCGCAATTCTTCACAACCTGTTTGTGAATATTGGTTTTAAAAAGGAAGGGTTTTGCTGGCATTGGGCAAGGGATCTTTTGAAACAACTCAAGCCTCTCGGGTTGAATCAGTATCGTATTCAATGGGGGACGGCTTATGAAGGAAAATTAAGAGAGCATAATTCTCTTGTTGTCATTCCAAAAGGAGGGCGGTTTGAAGAAG
>JGI1358J11329_10001433_pt1 | contig 19650 bp, 13 predicted proteins | sample Subgroupgradi54m_FD_11329 | JGI IMG/M metagenome (IMG submission 11329)
TTTGAAATTCGGCGGGATTCGGGTTTCCGCCCCGCAGGAGGGTGCGGGAGGAATGCGGGGCGGATGTTTTTTGGGAATGGGGATTTGAACCTAAAATTTTATTGCAATAAGATTAAAATAATTCTATTATAGAGAATATGAAGAATGTGGGTAATAAAATTTTAGAATACAAAAAAGAATTGGTGGAAACCTTTGCTACAATTTTCGGAGATAAAAAGTTAATGACTGAATTTTTGACAGACATTTTAACACCAACTGAATTTGAGGCTCTAGCCTTGAGATGGCAAATAGTTAAAAAACTTAAAAAAGGAGAAACCCATAGATCTATAGCCGAAGATTTAGGTCTAGGTATAAGCACAGTAACTCGAGGTTCCCGTGAACTCCGTAATAAAAACGGTGGTTTCCATTTGATGTTAAAGAAAATTGGTAAATAGGTAGTTAAAAAGTTATTAACAGATGCTATTTGCATTATATTTCGTATATGCTACTATGTACTAGTACACGAATACAAGAGTATTTATGTATTGAATAATATATGGAAAATAACCTAAAAATGAATATTTCAATGAAATCTTGGTGGGGCGCAAAATTCGCTTTTGCGTCTATCTTTTGATTTCTCTTTATTCTCTAAACTAAAAAAGGAATCCAAAAATCGGCGCGAGAGCGCCGATTTTGTTCTTTGTTGTAAAAGTTCTTTAACAATCAAAATAGGAGGTAATTATGAATGATCGGATCCATCAACCCTTAGATGTTCCAGCTTTTATCAGGTTGGAAAGCGAGGAATGTCCAGACATCGAAAAATGGCGATTGGCTGACTGGCCTCAGCCAGATCAGAAAATTAAACAATCTCTTTCGATACTGGAAGAGATGACTGAAATTTTTTCTCTTCTGGAGGAAGAGAAGATTTCCATCACTCATGTCCGTAAGGTGGTGCAATATGGACGGTCGCGAAGGCTCTTGGCGAATTACATCGTGCGATTGGTAACTGCAGTTGATATGTCGTAATCACAAAAACAGTACATCAGGGATAGACATATGTCCCTGATTTACACAAACAAAAAGGAAGCTCATGAAAAACGGTAAAGCAGAAAACCTCGGTATTCTTTCAACAATTCGCGGAATTAACGTTCCCCGATTCGTTGTGCTTCGCCCCGGCATGTCAGAGAGCGAGCAAAGTGAAGTTATCCGTGGTTTTCTAAAGACTTGCCACGGAAACACAGTTGCGGTTCGCAGTAGTGCGGATCAAGAAGATTCTTCCGGCGCATCGTTCGCTGGAATGTACACCACGAAACTTCGCGTTCAGACAACTGAACAAGCGATCCACGTTGCGGCTGATGAAGTACGTCATTCCGGAGTAGGGAAAAAGGAAGTTGTAGCTCATTACGCAGAACAGCGGGGTTTGGAACTCACCGAGTCTGGTGTATCAGTCATCGTTCAGGAGATGATCGAGGCGGAGATGAGCGGTGTCATCTTCTCGCATGATCTCGCCAAGGCCGACGGCTACTACGCCGTTTCAGTCTCAAGCGGAGTGGGAGAGACAATCGTTGGCGGTGCTGCTAACGGCCGACTCATTCGGATCGCTCGCGGAATTAAGACCTCGGACGTGAAAGATGTGTGGCTTCGGAAGCTCATCATCGCCATGAAGGCAATTGAGTGGCGATTCCGATCATCCAGCCTTGATGTCGAGTTTGCCGTTCAGGATGGCACGCTCTACATTCTTCAATGCCGACCCATTACCACTGCGCAAGCAGAAGTGGACGAAGTATCGGAGAAGCTGTTGATCGAGCGAATTAAGTCGGTCAATGCGTTGGTCTCATCCCGTTTCCACGGCGATATACTTGGCGACATGATCGACATCAATCCTGTTGAGTTGCTTGGAATCGCTCCAACGCCACTCGACGTCTCAATCTTCAAGTACTTGTTCGCCGATAAGATCGTCGAGCGAGTACGGCGAGACATGGGATACGATCCGCTCGATATCGGAGTGCTTCGCATGGTAGAGGGCAAGCCCTACGTATCCATGCGAGCGGCGGCGTTCAGCTTCCGCCCATGTGGAATCACTAGTGAGATTTACGAGCGAATGGTTCTCGTTTACCGAAACATGCTCGTAAATAACCCTGCGCTCCAGAGTCGTGTGGAGTTTGACGTATTCGCTATGAGCTGTGGTGAAAAGCTCGAGGGAATAATGGAAACAGCTCGGTTGAGCGAAGAAGAGAAGTTAATTGTTCGAGAAGCTTTTCTGCGCATCGACTCGTCTTTCTCGTCGAAATCCGAAATAGATGGACAGACATGGTCTGAGGATTGTGCTCGAGGCGTTGCATCCATGTACGGTGCCGCGTTAGACGAAATTCTTGAGAGTGTCGTGCAAACCACAGCGGGGTTCTCCCGGTATGCTTCGTTAGACGAAAATCTCGAGCATATAGCTCAAAACACAGCGTCGTTCGCTCGATACGCCCGACTCGCTTTCTACTGGAAAAGCAGATTCGAGGAACTGCACCCGCGGGAGGATCTTAACATTCTCATGAGCGGGCACATTTTTTCGATGAATGAGCGACTCCAGTCCGATTTGGTGGCGTGTCGAAACGGCACGATCACCAGAGAGGAGATCATCGAGCGGTACGGACACATGCGGCCGGGGCAGTTCAGTGTTTTTGGCGAGTCCTACGCGGATGATCCTGAAACATATTTGTTCGCTCGAATGGATCGGGCTAATGTTGTGCGTCTGGAAAAACACGCACACATGTTGAAAGAAACTGTTGAATTCAAAAACATTATAACATTCACTCGGGCTAGGGAATTCAGTAAGTTTTTGTTCAGTCGTCGCTTTCATCTCTTCACGGAAAAGCTCAGAGGACGACTCGCACGACGAGGAATCTGCGAGTGCGATGCGTCTCGAGTAGGTTGGGAAGAACTGTGGACGTGCTTAAGCAATTCAACATGCTTGAGCGCGAGCCAAGCCGAGCATGAACCTCCTGTTTTGCTGCCTGACGTGATAATTCCAGATCTCACCGATCTTAGGGTAGTCACGTTCAGCGAAGCGATGCCATCGTACATCACTAACTCAACCGTAAAGGCACGCGTATGCGTGCTCGAGCGGTTGGGGGTGAAAGCCGATGTCAGGGGCGCTCTAGTTCTGCTGCCGAATGCAGACCCAGGGTATGACTTCCTATTTCACTCCGGTGCGGTAGGAATCATCACCAAAGTCGGGGGTCCTGCGTCGCACATGTGCATTCGGTCCATCGAACTTCAGATGCCCGCGTGCATAGGTTGCGGCGAAAGCGTATACCAAAAGTTGGCGGCAGCTCATTCCGCTGTTCTAGACTGCGGTACGAAACAGATCATTGTTCTTGATTAACACGAGGGTGGAAGCTGACATCAGTTTCCACCCTCTTTTTTTTATAGTAAAATAACTTTATGAAGAAACATATTATATTCATATGCAATGGCAACATCGAACGCTCTGTTGTGGCGGCTCAATGTTTAAGAAATATTCTCAAAGAAAAAAGAATTGGCTCAAAATTTTCAGTTGATTCTTACGGGTTGCAAGGCACAAAAGGAACTACTCTACCGAAGCATAAACATCTCTCCGCATATACAAAAGAATGGGAAGCCGCAAAACCAATTTTAAAAAGACTTAAGATTGATATTGACGATCACAGTTTTCAAAAAATCACGCCTGATGCTGCAGAAAAAGCATCAGTGATTATTGCTATGGATAAAAAGGTTTATTCAAAAAACAAAAATGCTTTGTTAAAACAATTTAAAAAACAAAAAAATAAAATCCATATAATTTCTGAATTAACCTCAGATAACAAGGGAGTAAAAGATCCTGCTGAAAGTGGTAGTAAGAAGTTACATAAACAAGTAATTGAAAAAATATATTCAATTTTGTATAAAAACTACAAAACCATTATTGATTGGACAGAGAAGTATTAATTAAAATTTTAGGTTCAAATCCCCATTCCCAAAAAACATCCGCCCCGCATTCCTCCCGCACCCTCCTGCGGGGCGGAAACCCGAATCCCGCCGAATTTCAAAAATCTTTAGTCTCGGTTTTGCGAATCCTCCCTCCCGCAAAATAGTTTCGCAAAACCGAGTCCGAATTGAACCCCCGCCACCTGCCGAATACTTGGAGGCAGAGCACCGAAGAAAAACGCCCTTTCCTTTTTGAAAAGAAAATCGGGCGCGCGCAAATCAGGAAAGCAAGGAGCGTTTTTCTTCGGTGTCCGCCGAGGCTTTGCGAGGCGGTGGCGGGGCGATTATCCGAGCGTACAATTTAGTTTCAAGCTACCACCTGCTCGGAGCGTGCGATTAGGTATACTTACGAATTTTTGATAAAGTAGGTTCGAGCGAAGTCGTAAAGACACACCAATGTTAAACTAAGCGGCTTTTTAGAGGCCAAAATTCGCGCCGCGCAAGCGCGCGAAGCTCGGCAAGTTGTCCTTCAATGGAGAGGACTTGCTTGTCCTCGACATCGGTGCTTTTGCGAGCGTAGAGAAAATACTTCATGGGTAAATTAGTTAGGATTTTATTTGTGCCCTTAACTTTTTATAATATCTCTCCCTTTGTTTAAACTGCTTCTCCAAAAATGGAATTTGTGCATCTCGATAATCAACGATTGTTTTCTGCTCTCCAATATCTCTGAGGCGTCCCATGTACTGGACGAGTTTGCCCTCGAATGAAAAAGGGAATGCCAAAATAAGGCAAGAAATTCCTCGAATATCTATACCCTCACCAAAGAATTGTCCGGTAGAAAGGATGACTCGATAATGTCCAGACTCAATTTGTTTCAGCTTTGATTTTCTTTTCGGTGCTGAATCGTCGCCTGAGATTACAATCGTTTCGCACTTACCTTTAAGATACATAGCTAGAATTTGCAAATGCTCTTTCCGTTCACTTAACACAAGCAACCGCTTACCATTGCCCACATTGTTTAAAATATCTTCAATAATCATCTGGTTTCTGGCAGTATCAAAACAGACGACTTTAGCCAAAAGTTGAAAATAATCCGTCGTAAACTTAAAGGGTACTGCCAAGGTGGTTGTACGGATTAAAACCTCTGGTGGTTGAATTGGAAGATTGGAAATTGGTGCAATATCCAAAGCTTCCATGCGAGCGATGATTGCGCCGATGTAAACATAGATTAATTTTTCATCGTTATGTTTTCGCTTCGGAGTAGCCGTAAGACCATAAATATACTTTGGATTCAGTTGAGCGATGACTTCACGAAAAGTAGCCGCTGGAATGTGATGACATTCATCTACGATAATCATACCGAATTTATCCTTTAACTCGGAAAGGTCACCCTTACGAGCTAAGCTCTGCAATAGGCCGACAGTTATTTGCTTACCCAGTTTTTTCTTTGTCCCAGAATATTGGCCGATGTGGGCTTTAGCAATCCCTAAAAAAGTTTGAATCCTCTCAACCCACTGATCCAACAATTGCTTCCGATGAACAAGGATGAGAGCTGGTAGTTGCCTTCGTGCTATCAACTCAAGGCCAATGATAGTTTTACCGCTTCCAGATGGAGCAACAATAACGCCCTGATCGCATTCCGTCGCTGTATGCACAATAGGAATCTGCGCTGGCGTTAGCTCTATTTGGCTATGATAAGGAGTTTGTTCAAAGGAGGGAGTATCAAACCGTATCGTATATGCAATGTTCTTTTCTTTAAGAAAACCAACAAGGTCTTGTAGGAATCCACGAGGCAAGGAAATAGTATCTCCTGTTTCATCAATCAGCTTAAAATACTTCTGCACTTTATAAATTGATTTCCCCAGCCTTCGCTTGGTGAGATATTCGGTATTAAGAAAATTGAGTTCCTCTTTGAGAAAATGAATGAGTCCGGGAGTAAGTTCGGATCGTTTCAGATCAATCTGATTGTTCACTAAAATTCCAAGCCCGCCACCAGTTTGTGTATTTGCTATCGGCTTGCCCGTATCTTCAAAAAGTAACTTGTGCGCTGAATCTAACTCGGCAATAGTATGCCGTTTTACACTGTTTAAGAATTGCCACTGATCAGAAAACGGCTTACTGGTCAGTGGATCGATGAACATCGCATTACCTGTTACCACCGACATTCCTTGAAGTGGCAGAGCGATAAGATTTCCAAAACCGGCTCCGGTCAATGTGTCTTGATTGGGAAACAAGCGATCAAAACTGACTTCTTTTTCAAACTCAGAAACATTAAAGACTTTACGGATAAGTTCGAGCGCGATTTGTCGGCTCTTATAACATGGATAAGATTCAGCAAAGAAAATCCAAACATGACCACCATTTCCCGAACGTGAGCGTTCAAGATACGCCGAGAGCCCAACTTCTTCGCATGCTTGTAGAAACGACCCGCTGTCTTTCAACCAATTCTCACCATCAAAGTCTGCCGCGATGAAATACGAAGCATTGTCTGGTAAGATTGGATAAATCCCGACAACATGCTGACCAATCAGATGCTTTTTAACAACTTCATTGGTTAATGGGATAAGCTCCTTGTTTTCAAAATCTTTCATTGAACCACCACGCCGCTTATGTGCCTTAAACTCGTCCCAATTAAACTTATAGGCAGGGCTGTATCCAGACCGACCATCCTTTTCCCAGTGACGCGCATACACATCCATTCTTCCTCGGAACAGTGACATGAATAATTCAAGCTGTTGATCGCCAATAGGTATCATTTTTGCGAAAGATATGAATTATCTTATATCCTTGCGTTCCAAAATCTTGAATCCGTCAATAACAGCTTCACATAGAAAATCCTCTAACTGGCTGTTATCCTCTTTCGTCTGGGCTTTATAGAGATAGATGTAATAAAGCCGCTTTTGTTCCTGGCGAATTATTGCGGGAGCAAAGTTAGCGCTAAGAAGCATCGCACTCATAAGTAGGCGGCCGACACGACCGTTACCATCAGAAAATGGGTGAATTTGCTCAAACTTGCTGTGGACGCTAGCAGACAATGCGACGACATCTTTGGTTTTACGAGCGGCCTCCGTCATCACTTCCGGTATTAGTCTTGAAACGCTCATATAATTTGCAGTAGGCAAATTAACACCAGTAATTCTGACACCATGATTGCGATATACACCAGCATCCGGACGGACGCCGTTCATAAGAATACTGTGGAGTTTAAGCACTAGGCTCTCATCAATTCTTTCTTTTTTAGCGATATGATTGAATAAATAATTCAAAGCTGTCTGATGATTTTTCGCCTCCAGTTGTTCAGTTAGGCTTTTATTAGGCAAGGCTGCGTTATCAAAAAGGACTGCCGCGGTATCCGGTTCAGTAAGTGTACTGCCTTCAATTCTGTTGCTATGATAGGTGAGTTTTAAGATAAATTGATCACGGACATCCGGATTATCAAGAATTTCTGTTACAACGTTTTTGTGTCTTTCTGATTTTTGTTGCAGGGCTTGTTTCTTGGCCGCAAGTTGATTGAGAGGTATTATTTTTTGTCCGGTCACTTCCAAAAACAGCTCATCTATAGCGGCCTGCATTTTGGGCCGAGGATTAGATTTACCGGTCCACCAGCTGTTGAATGCAGCAAAAGACACACCGAACTTTTCGGCTAGTTTGGTCTGGGTCAATCCAAGCATTTTTTGAATAATTTCTAATTTTTGACGTGTGGTCATATGTATAAACTTATTTTGTATTAAAGTATCAATGGTATCAAACTTTATAAAGTTATGCAAAATATGTAAACTTTATAAAGTTACCTATTTGCGGTGTCGTATTTTGCAATCAAGATTATAGATGTCTTAACGAAAAGGGAGCTTCGCTGAAAAGCGAAGAAAAGTGCGTGCGCATGGGAGGTGGGTGAGAAGCGAATACGTGGAGCGACTTTGTTTTCTTATGAGCGACCTAAATTTCAAGGAGCAAAGCGACTATGAAATTGGAAGTACTCCTGTGGTGCGCAGCGAATTAGAAAACAAGAAGTACCCGCGTGGCACTTCGCAAGGCCGGAGCGCGGCGGCGTGAGGTTGAGGTACGAAAACTTGGAGTACCGAAAGACCTTTTGTGCTCGAATCTTTGAGAGCCAAAAGGTGTACTGTTCCTGTAAGGAAGGGTCGCGGGCTTTTTCAGCAGAAAAAGACCTGTGACACACGCACATAAACTCTGCAGATCTCCCCTCCAAAAAATTTCGGATTTGTATTTTCTGAACCTCCTCCACGCGCGCGAAGCGCGCGGAACGCCCATTTCTCCCTACGCGGCGCTTTGCGTCGCGAAAAATTTGCCCTCCGAAAAGGCATTGAGTTTGACTACTTACTACGTTCTACTTACTACTAACTAGAGCGCACTTTCAGCTTCGTTTGTCTGCTCTTATCCAGTTTGGGAAGGCGGAGCGTGAGAAGCCCGTGCTTTTCGCTTGCCTCGGATGCGTCTACATCAATCTCTTGGGGGAGGAGAATGGTGCGGGAAAAACTACCCCAGTAGAGCTCTTTGTGAAAGTAATCGCCTTCGTTGACCTCACTTGCTTCCTGGCGCGAGCCACGGATGGTCACCATATCGCGCGTGATGGAAATATCCAAATCCTCCGGCCTCACACCCGCGACAATCGTTTTCATGATGATATCGTCGGAAGTTTGATACACGTCAACGGTAAGCTCACCTTCCTCGGGAACAGACTCTTCAATGGTAGCTCGTTTACTACCACCTTTCGAGCCAACAGAAAGATGTCTAGCTTCCAGACTGTCTTCCGGTTCCATATCCTTCGGATTGACGGCTCCCGTGAGGCGTTCAAAGAATGATCGTTTGTCCTTCATAAATAACAGATACTAATATACGAATTGTACCAATAAAACGAATAAATACCAATAAGACTTATTTTCTATGTCGCATTAGTAGCCATTAGTATCATTCGTACCCATTAGAAGATTGGTATCTTTTATGCCCGAAGCTGTTTTACTTTTTCAAATGCGATAAGGAGGAGAATAACCGCAAGCCAGAGAAAAGCGAAAACCGTAAAGGTAAAGAGACTGTTTCCTTCACTCTTAAGTATAAACGAGTTGAAAAGAGTGTGCAATACGATAGCGACGATAAGACCAAGTCCCGCGTCAATTTTCTTCATGCGTCCACGCTGGTAAAAGCCAAGCGCGAGGAAAAACCCAAGCATTCCTGAAGAAACGACGTGCAAGAGTGTCGCGCCGACAAAACGAAGCACCCCAAGGTCCAGTCCGTCCACGATACCTCCTGTTTTGAGGACACCAAAGAGAAAGAGAGTGTTTTCAAGTGCCGCAAACCCAAGCGCGGTGGTAATGAGGTAGGTAAGCGAGTCAATCGGTTCGTCGTTCTCTCTGTCGCGTAGGGCGCCGTAGTAGCTCGCCATAAGTTTCAAGCATTCTTCAATGATGGCCCAGCCAATAATGACGCAGGTCATATTTGAGGTGGCGTCCCAGACCCATTGCTCTAGGGGCAAGGCGACAAATACTGCCAGCATTCCCCAAAGGAATGAAAAGAGAACAAGTGAGCGAGGCTCGGGATGTAGGCGGTCTTCGCGGAGCCAGAACCACAACCAAAAAAGTGCAGGGAGTACTCCGCCGACAAGTGAGAAAAAAAGGATGCTGGGAGACATTGGGTATGAATTATGAAGTAAGAATACTGAATAAAGAATGAAAACAAAAGATACTTCCTTCCTACCTTAATTCATACTTCTTACTTCTGTGTTCATTCAATCGGCCAAGAAGCCACCATAAGCATACCCTCTTTTGTCGTGGGATTTTTCCACAGTTGCCAGATTTCCTCGGTCACAAAGGGGATGAACGGATGCAGTGTTCGCAATAGCTTATCCAAGGTGTGAAGCAAAAATTGTTTTCGTGATTTCTGCTCCTCGGCGGTTCCGTTCTGGAGTATTCCCTTACTCTCCTCAAGGATTTTGTCGGCAAAAGTGTGCCACGCATAGTGGTAAAGCTTTTCCGCACCCATATAGAACCGGTATGCTTCCATATCCTTCGTCACATCCACAAGGAGGTCGTGGCGCTCTTGCCGAAGTAACGCGTCTGCCTCTGTGTAGGCGGAGAAAGCCGGTTCCAGTACCTCTCCTTTGGTGCTTTCAATGACAAACCGCGCGATGTTCCACAGCTTGTTCGCAAAGTTTTTGTAGGCTTTGAGTTTGTCGTTGCCGAGTTTGCTGTCGGAGCCCGGTCCAACACCGACAATAAGCGCCATGCGAAGTGCATCTGTTCCGTACTGTTTGATAATGGTGAGCGGGTCAACATTGTCTCCGAGAGATTTAGACAGTTTCTCACCGCGCTCGTTTCGGACTAATCCATGCAGATACACGGTCTTGAAGGGAACATCACCCATGAGGAACTCTGACATAAGAATCATCCGCGCTACCCAGAAGAAAAGGATATCGTATCCGGTTTCGAGCACGTCGGTCGGATGATACGTCTCCAAATCCTTCGTTCTCTCGGGCCAGCCAAGCGTCGAGAACGTCCAAAGCCCCGATGAGAACCATGTATCGAGCGTATCGGGGTCCTGCTCCCAGCCTTCTCCTTGCGGTGCTTCAATTTCCACATGTACTTTATCGTTTTTGTACCACACCGGCACGCGATGGCCATACCATACTTGGCGGCTGATGTTCCAGTCATGAAGGTTCTCTATCCAGTGAAAGTAGGTCTTTTCAAAGTGCTCCGGAAGGATTTTGATTTTTCCGTTTGCAACGACATCATGCATCAAGTTCTTGAGCGACTTGCCCCCGCGCTCCTTGATCGGAGCGTTCACGTTAACGAACCATTGGAGTTTCGGCAACGGTTCGATGATGCCGCCTGTGCGCTCGGCGGTCGCTACGTTCTGCCGAATCTCTTTTTCTCCAATGAGAAGCTTCTGCTCCTTAAGCCACACCACTACTTTTTCTCTTGTCGCGAGAACCTTCTCTCCCTCCAAACCCGCAATAGGCAATTTGATCTTCGCGTACTCGTTTATCACCTGCACGCTCGGCAGGGCGTGGCGCTTCGCTATCTCTGAGTCGATTTGGCTGTGTGCGGGCGTAACGCCGAGTGCGCCGGTGCCGAACTCCGGGTCCACCGATTCGTCGGCGATGATCTTTATCGTGAGTTTCGCTCCGGCAAAGTTCGCCGTATAGGTTTGTCCGACATACGTTTTATAGCGGGCGTCGTCCGGATGCACCGCGACGGCAGTATCGCCCAGTTTCGTTTCCGGCCGTGTCGTCGCTATCGCGATAGGGAAGTCATGCGAATATTTGAAGGTATAGAGCATCGCCGCTCTTTCTTCGTGTACTATTTCATCGTCCGAAATAGTCGTCTGGCCTTTCGGGTCCCAATTGATGATGCGGGTTCCCCGATAAATAAGGCCAGCATCGTACATTCTCTTGAAAGCGGTTCTGACGGCGAAGCTCCTCTTGTCGTCGAATGTGAACGCTTCGCGGCTCCAATCGAGCGACGCTCCCATTTTGGATATCTGGTGCTTAAGCGCACCGCGATTCTCCGCCACGAATTTCTCGACACGCGTCACGAAGGCCTCCCTGCCGATATCATGGCGACTTTTGCCCTCTTCTTTGTACAGCATCTTCTCCACCTTCGCGTTCGTGGCGATGGCCGCATGATCGGTGCCGGGAAGCCATAAAGTCTTGAACCCCTGCATGCGCTTGTAACGGATAATGATATCTCCAATGACCGTCATCAAACTTCCGCCGACATGGAGCGTGCCTGTGGCGTTTGGAGGGGGAAGCACCATGGAGAACGGAGCTTTTCGTTCACCCGGCAGATGGTCAGGGTTAAAAAATCCACTCTCTTCCCAGAGCTCATAGATACGTCCTTCCGTTTCGGAAGGGTTGTAAGGCTTTAAGAATTTATCGTGCACACTGGTATCCTATCAAATATACAGGCTTAATTGAAGTTACAATAGAAAATGCCGATTCACATCCCCAACATGAAAAAGGGATGGAGCCGGCACTGAAGCCGAGGCTCAACCTCGTCTGGAACGAGGCTCAGCCTCGGTCCTATGTCCTATTATGTTAAAGCGAACCGTCAATTAAGGCGGAGATTTCCGTTTGCTCGGAGTTCGCGAGGTTCTTTCGCGATATGTTTGCCATAGTGAACCAGTCCTGCCACCGCAATCATGAGTGCATTGTCGGTGGTGAGACCTTTTTCGGGGACGTACAGCGTGAACCCTTCGGCGAGTGAGAGTTTTTCAAATTCACTACGAATGTGTGTGTTGGCGACAACCCCGCCCCCGAGGAGGAGAGCCTGCACCCCGTAGTGTTCCATAGCTTTTTTTGTCTTCGCGATGAGTACTTCCGTTACCGCGGTTTCAAACTCGAGGGCAAGCTCTTTCTTGATACTCTCGGTCAGTGTGGGAAGTTTCTTGATGAGATAGAGTACCGAGGTTTTGATACCGGAAAATGAAAAGTCAAAGTCAGGACTGTGTAGCATCGGCCTGGGAAGCTCTATAGCGTTTAGCGTAGAGCGTTTAGCGTTTAGTGAAGATTCAACTCGCTCTTGTTCCGCAAGTCGCGATATTTCCGGTCCGCCCGGGTAAGGAAGTCCCAAAAGGCGCGCCACTTTATCAAACGCCTCGCCCACCGCGTCGTCGCGGGTCTGCCCGATGATTTCGTACTCAAAATCTTTCTTGATAAACACCAGTTCCGTATGACCGCCACTTATAAGAAGGGCGAGAGAGGGGTAGCTGATAGCCTTTAGCTGATAGTTTATAGGGACTTTGTTTGGGATTTTAGATTTGGAATTTGGACTTTGTTTGGAAATTGGAAATTGGTCATTGGAAATTTCTTCTCGGAGTAGCAATGCCGAAAAGATGTGTCCTTCCATATGATTAACCGGCACGATGGGGATATTCCAGACAAGTGCAAGCGCTCGGGCAAGGTTAATTCCGGTCCATAGACACGGCTCAAGCCCCGGCCCCTCGGTGACAGCAATGGCGTCAATCGGAGGCTTCTCCATGCTTGGTATAAGCTCTAGGAAAAGCTCAAGCATTTCCGGCTCACGATTGAGAAGAGAATTTAGAATTCGGAACTTAGAATTTGGAATTTGTTTGGAAATTGGTGCTTGTGATTTGGGATTTCCGAAACCTGCTTCTCTAAGAACCGTTTCTAGCAAAGGTATCAGGTTTCGGCTGTGTTCCCGCTTCGCCATATTAGGAAACACGCCTCCATATTGTCTATGGAGCTCAATCTGCGAAAGTGTTTTATTCGCGAGCACTTCTACCTCGTTTTCACCGTCACTCCGAATGATTGACAGGGCGGTCTCGTCGCAGGAGGTTTCGATGCCTAAGATAATCATTCCGCTATCATACAAAATGTATTCAAAATTGCTATTACGTAGATAAAAAATACCGCAGGTCTGGTTGAACCAAGATCTGCGGTTGTTTCCTGCAACTATGTGCAGGGACATTTGAAAGAACTATATTCGCACAATAAGCAGTCAGCGCGCTCGCGCTCGGAAGAACCTTCCTTGCCCAGTGGTGAGGTACGTTCGTATCTCTACCCCTTGGGCGCCAATGATGGCTTCTTCCTTGAATGTCCACGGCCCCGTGACCGAGGTCGCTTCCTCGATATTGTAGATACCAGGAGGTGCGGTGAGGGTCAAGCCTACGACGGAATTATCGCGCTTCAGGTTCATCATGCTGACCTTAATTTGTCCCGCAACGACACGAAGTGCCGCCGTTGCATCCGAGAAAACAGTTGGGTTCTCGAATTGGTCAGGGGTGGACGAGCTAACTTTTAGCCGATACCGATAAGTCTTTCCATCCGGTTTTCCAGCCATAAACGGCAGAGTTGATAGGAAGCTTTCCCCTGGAGCGAGGTTCGTAGTGAATCCGTCTTTTAGCCAGTCAATCCAGGCTCCACCATCGGTATTGACCTGCCATGTGCTTAGCAGTGGCCCGGTGCCTTGGGTGCCGCTCGAGGAAAAAATTACTTTCAAGGTAATCGTTTTTCCTTCCACTGCGGTGCCGGGGCTTCCTTCGTAGGTGATAGACGTGCTGAATTGAAGATTCAGCTGCTCTTGCGGAGGCATCGTCACCACAATCGTCACTGTTTGCTTCAGCGACCCGCCTGGACCCATTGCGGTCAGTATGTAGTCGGTAGTTACCATCGGATTTACGATGCGGTTTCCCGATGACGTTACCGACCCTGTGTCTGAAAAGGAAACGGAGAGTGAAGCATGCTCGGTGCTCCATGTCAGCAGCGCTGGCTTTCCTGCAGTTACTGAACTTACGTTAGACGTGAACGTAAGTGTCGGGGGGGGGAGCGGGGCGGTAACAAAAACCTGTACATCCTGCTGAACCGTCCCACCCGAACCGATAGCGATAAGCGTATAGGTTGTTGTCTGTGTTGGTGTAACCGTAAAGCTTCCTGAAGTCGCCACCGATCCGATACCCGAAAGGGTTACGGATGTGGGATTGTTCAGTACCTCCCAGCTAAGTTTTACGCTCTCTCCTGCACCTGCAGTAATCGAGCTGACACTCGTTGTGAATGACGCAATTTTCGGCTTCACGGGCGGCTGTATGACTACAACCGTTACCTGTTCCACAGTTGTTCCGCCAGGACCGACAACGGTGAGGGTGTAAGTAGTGGTCGTTGCTGGCGCAATTACGTAGGCACCCGATTTCGTCATGAAGCCTACTCCCTCCAAGTTCACCGATGTGATGTCATTTTTGACTTCCCACCCGAGCGTTACCACTTCACCGAACTTCACCAAGCTTGCACTTGCGGTAAATGTGGCGGTTGGTCGAAGCGATGTTGCTGTAACCACAACCGTCACTGACTGTTCAACGGTTCCACCTGGACCGATTGCAGTAATGATGTAGGTCGTCGTTTGACTTGGGGTAACTTTGAGATCTCCCGATGTCGCCACTGAACCCGTACCTGAAAGGTTCACGGATGTGGTGGAATTCTGTATGTTCCAGGTGAGCGTTGCGCTACCGCCCGGTACCACTGACCCAACGTTCGAGTTGAACGTAATTGCTGGTTTTAAAGGCGGTTCCGTCACCACAACTTCCACCGATTTCTGCTCTGTCCCACCGGGACCGATTGCAGTAATGATGTAGGTCGTCGTTTTTGTTGGTGTAACCAAGCGGCTTCCCGAAGCCACTACTGATCCTCTATCCGAGAGGGTTATTGAGCTAGTCTCGTTCTGCACATTCCAGGTGAGCATCACACTTTCGCCTTGGAGAACCGAGCCGACGTTTGAACTAAACGTGATGACTGGTTTCAAGGGTGGTTGCGCTACCACAACCTGTACATCCTGTTGTGTTGTTCCCCCTGGACCAACAGCAACAAGGGTGTAGGTCGTCGTTTGGTTCGGAGTAACCACGAGACTTCCCGTAGATGCCACCGACCCCGTACCTGAAAGAGTTACCGAGGTAGTGTCGTTCTGGACATTCCAGCTCAGTGTTGCACTGCTACCCGTGAGTATCGTACCCGCACTTGTCGTGAAGGAGATAGTAGGACGTAAGGGTGCGGTAACCGATTGAACCTTGATTGAGCTTCGAATCGTGCCCAGTCCCGGTATGGAGTACTCAGCCGTAATTGTGTACGGTTGCTTTTCTGCGATATAGCGCTCCACATCTCCGGTGTTGGCAGGGGATCCTTCTATAAACCAGTTGCCAATTCCACGGTATACGAGTGCGTTTTCGGGAATCGTGCCCGCTCCGGACGTATACGAGATGTCGTCTAAGGTGCCGGGACGAGCGTCTAGTCCGTAGTCGGTTCCTATCCGTGTAATGGAGTAGTTGTTTGTAGAAAAGTTTCCGCTGAACCCGAGCTCTCCGAGTGGCTTTTTTACCGATATGTCGGAACTCTCAAGCCTATAGGGAATGTCGGCCAGATGAAACTTTGTTGAGCTTCGAACTACCAGTCCCGCCTCAATTTGGAATCCCCCGAGATTGTAAGGGGTGATAGTGATGTCTTTTGGGAGAATCACTGCCCCGTCGGTTAGAGGGATAAACGCGGACGCGCCGGTTCCAAACGCCGTACCAAGTTCCAAACCTTTCATCATGTTTTCGCGGTACAAAGGGTAGATTGAGCCACTAGGGTTCGGGGTTACGTGCCAAACGATTTTGGCGCTAAAACCGCCGAGGCTCTGGCGTGTCAAAGTTCCTTGAGTATGTTCTCCAGTTTCCAGCTTCTGAGTGTGAATTTTTTCAGTTCCATCTTCGCCGAACGAGATAAGCTCGACAGGAGGAGATGATTCTTGCGCATGAGTGCTGACGTTCAGTGTTGTCGCTATTGCTACTATTGCGATGACAAAGAACGAACTTAACGATTTTCGTTTCATTTCAGTATCTTTCGTGAGGGTTGTCTGACGTGAAGGAACTCCACCAAATTGTATGGTATGCGTGGAGCTGTGTTCTGTACCTGTAGCCGTCCTTACAAGAATGCTATTACACAGTCCGATCACAAAAACTGGAGTAAAGTATCCTAAGAACTAACCCCAAGCAATTGGCGGAGATAATTCAAGGATGTCCTTTAAATAGCTAGTCAACATAAAGTGTCCTTTAAAATATGGCTCATTTGTTCAGCTTCAAGCCAGTTGCGTAACTATTTGTCCTTTATAATCGCCCTTCAAGGTGCCGTGGCTGCACCAAGATTATGGTATGGATTTTTTTAAGGTCTGATGGTCTCTGCATGTCCTAGAAGATACCGCTCTACGGTAATTCTATCGGTCATTATGTAACCAAGTCGTTCTGCGCTCGGCTCCATCCCTGAAGACAGCAGCTCTGCACGTCTCTCACCCATGTTTTTACTGACCCCAGACAACTTGAATCGACACGTTATATGCGCCATTCGGAACCTTAGAAAGGGAATTGCCGGTGTGCTTGTTTTCAGTGTGCTTTTTGTTTCTTTTCCGATTTCGCTTTTTGCTACCTCTACGGATTCTGTTGGAGGAGTTGGGTCAGTTGGAGAGGGTGGCACTCAGAGTGCGCCTCAAACGGGCGGTTCTGTCGGTGAGGAAGGAGGTTTAGGAGTCCAGCCTTCGGGTGGTTCGGTGGGAGAATCAGGAGGCATAAGTACTCTTTTGGCCGGCGGTTCTGTCGGTGAGATAGGGGGACCTGGAGGTATACCATCCACTGGTGGCTCAACAGGTGAATCTGGAAGGACTAACGTCCCTTTAGCTGGCGGTTCAAGTGGTGAAACGGGTGGTAGCGGAGCTCCTCTGACAGGAGGTTCTAGTGGAGAAAATGGAGCAGGAACATCTCCTCTTGTTGGAGGTTCGACAGGCGAGCTAGGAAACACACAGATTCTTTCCGCTGGCGGTTCAGTCGGTGAAAGTGGGGGAACAGGTACACCACTAGTTGGTGGCTCCGTGGGTGAATTCGGTGGCATTGGCACCCCACACACCGGTGGTTCAATCGGCGAGGAGGGTAATAATAAGATTCCATTTACCGGCGGTTCGGTAGGTGAAGAGGGAGGTAACGCTACTCCACCCACCGGTGGATCAATAGGGGAAGATGGGAATGCGGGTATACCCTTGGTAGGTGGTTCAATCGGCGAGGAAGGAGATAGTGTAGCCCCACGTACTGGTGGTTCAATCGGTGAGGAAGGTGGTAAGAGCACCCCTTTAACCGGATGGTCAATTGGTGAAGAAGGAAACGCAAGCATTCTCGCCATCGGTGGTGGGTCAATAGGTGAAGATGGTGGAGCGACAGGAATTTTGACAGATCTTTGCTCAAACCTCGCTGGTATCCAAGTAATCGTGCCAGCTGGGCTTACGCAAAACAGCGACGGAACCTGCACTCAGCCATCCTTGGGTGGAGGTGTAATTGACCTTTGTTCAAACATTGTTGGTGACCAGAATGTAATACCGAGTGGACTTACTCGAAACATAGGCGGAACCTGCACGCAAAACATCAGTGGTGGAGGAACTCCCACAGATCTCTGTTCGAATATAGCGGGGAATCAGGACCCAGTACCAAGTGGATTTACTCGCAATACTATTGACGGTACCTGTACCCAAAACCTCGCTGTAAGTGTGACAGATATCTGTTCCAACATCGCAGGCGACCAGGCAACGGTGCCGAGTGGCTATACCACAAATGTCGATGGTACCTGTACCCAGCCGGCAACAGGCGGTGGCGGGAGTAGCAGTACCCCAACCGACCTTTGTTCGAATATAGCAGGTGACCAGGGAGTAATTCCGTCGGGTTTTACCCGTAACAGCAGTGATGGTACCTGTACCCAGCCGGCAACAGGTGGGGGTGGAGGTGGCGGAACAACCACTTCTGGTGGTGGCGGAGGAGGTGGCGGTGGTGGGGGTGCGTATGTTCTCATGATTGTGAACCCAACGGTGCGGCAGACTTGCGAGGGGATTGTCGTACAATGGTATACCAATCAGCCGGCCTTGAGTCGGGTAGTGGTCGCTACACAGTCGGTTTCGGGAGTAGCAACATCATCTCCGTTTCTTGGATATTCGATAGAGTTTGCCACGACTACCCTGCAGACAACCCACTCATTTAACATTCCATTTGTTTCAGGCGTCACCTACTATGTGCGACCCGTTTCAACGATTCCCGGATATACTTCTGTGGTTGGGGCGGAACTTAGCATCACTGCCAATAACGCCGGCTGTTTTGCGGGCGCCGATACTAGAGAAGTAAAGGTTGCCAATCAGTGTCCGTATCTTACGTCATATCTTAAGCGCACTGAAAACAATGACACTGAACAAGTATTTCGCCTGCAGACATTTCTGAAATACAACGAAGGAATTGAGGTTCCGCTATCGGGAAACTTTGACGAAGCAACAGAACAGGGGGTACACATCTTTCAAAATAGGTATCGAGCCGAGATCCTTGAACCGTGGGGACCGAATACTCCATCCTCGGGATATGTGTATATTCTTACGACATGGAAAATAAACCAACTCATTTGTGGAGGAGGAGAGATGCGTCCCACAGTAACGCCGATATCCCCACAACCCGCTGGTGCGCCAACACCTAAAGTTGGCATAGGTGAGATTTTACCAACATTCGGCTTTTCATTAATAGCGTCCAGTACCACCACGAGTCCCTTCATCGTGGGGGAAGCGAGCAGTACAAAAAAGTTGACAGCGGCCGTTGTTGTAAGCGCAACTGACGTGATCTGCCCACTCGACATATGCAAGTGCCAGACCATTGAATGGTTACTGCTTGTCATTGTAATCTTACTGCTCCTGCTCCTTGTCCAACGACACTATCCCCCTCAATATTGGGTCGCTCGCAAGAGTATGCTGAGTCAGTTCTAAAGGACACAGTTGAGTGTCCTTTAGAAGATGTCCTTTAAAAACTAATTATAGATATGGTTCTGGAACTTAGATGGAGATGGTAAAGAACCCCTCATGTCGACTTATTGTGATTGCGGAGAATACCCCGAGGGCTTTGCCTCGGGGATGAATCCGCAAGGACACAGGGGCATTGGCGGAGCCAATTCTTCTACAACAAAGTTTGCGACCAAGAAAATAAAGAGCGTACTCGCGACTGTATTTTCTGGAGTACTCTTGTGGTGCCCTGGTGTCTCGCCTAATACCCGCCGAGGTCTTCCGAGCAGAGCGAGCTAGGGGGATTAGGACGAGACCAAACTTTATTCGGGATCCTCTTCATTGTCTTGAATAAATCCACCAGCCTGCAACATCCAAAGCTTTTTGTAAAGTCCTCCTTCGTTTGCAAGCAGCCCGTCGTGGGTGCCAGTTTCCACAATTTTTCCACCGT
>JGI1358J11329_10001438_pt1 | contig 19605 bp, 24 predicted proteins | sample Subgroupgradi54m_FD_11329 | JGI IMG/M metagenome (IMG submission 11329)
TTATCTAGTGGGTCTCCTCCTACACGATGTGTTGGAGAATACGGAGAATCAAGTTCTGGATATTCTGCTTCAAGTGCGGCCAATTCTGCCATCAAAGAATCATAGACTTCGTCAGAAATTAGAGGTGTGTCATGGACATGGTACAACACTCGATGCTTTTCCAACGCCTGACGCAATTCCTCTATTCTAGATTTTGCCTCTTTGGCTTTCATAAACCTAATTATACCTGAAAAATAAGGAGAAAACGACCATACTTACTTCTCTGTTTTTTTTAATTTAATTCGGTGGTGTTAATAACAGCGCGTTCTATAAATTTAGGACTCTGCGTATCACACGTGGTATATCCTCTAGAAATAATCTGCCTGAATGTGGCTGTTTTATTGATAGTAAGCTTTGCACAGCGTGTGGTTCCATCTGCAAGATCCATAATCATGGTAAAGTTAGTTGTCTTTCCATTTTCCGTACTTAAATCAGCTTTTTGCCGCGAATACGCAGTTACCACATAGTTGGAAGTTCCTGCTGCCGGATCAAACACAAGCGATGTCGCGCATTTAATATTGGTAACTGCTGGTATGGGAGTGAGTCCGCGTGAAGTACGATTAGCATTTACCGCGGTAAGCACTACATCCGGTGTGACCGGGTCATTATACTGAAAGATACCTAATCCTGTTGCCGGATCAACATACGTATCGTCAATATAGATCGCACAAGACAATCCTTCATCTGCCGTGTAATATGCAAGTCCACTATCGCGAGATACGCGAGAAAAGAAAAGTTCTTTGATTAAAATAGTAGAAATTCCAGTCGATACTGCAAGAGTGATAGCCAAAATCACAAGTGTAAGTGGCAAAATAAATCCCTTCAATTTCTTCTTGTGAAGCGTAACTATTTTATGAAAGATGTTGGAAATAATAATCATACTTATACTCTTGGTCGCATAAAATCAACTACTTTCACTGTTTTCAAGAAGCCGTTTTTTTGCGGATACGTCACGCTTGCCTCTATACGCAAATCGTCATTATAATTAGTGTCATACGTATTCCCCGCGATAGAAGGAACTGAAATAATCTTTACCGTGCGGGTGAAGCGCGTAATTCTAAAGTTTGCATTTTTATTGATAGTACAAAGATACATGTTGCATTTCCTGGTGAAGAACCGATGAGTTTAGTGTCATCTCGATATAAAATGTCACAGTTATTGTCTCCTGGAGTATAGAGATTCGGTACAGTAGTCGGTGCTTGAACGATATTATAAAAATCAAATCTGCAACCATCCGCATCCATGCAGGAACCAGAGCCACTCATCTGGGTTTTGAAAAGTCTCCATGCAGTCTCCCATGGGCGTTCATATACGCCGCTGCCAGGGTTAGGTACTTCCTGTGCGGTACACAATCCGGAAGTAGTATTGGTACACGCCAAAAAGATACTGTCACGCTTATATCGCAGTATTTCTATTGCTTCTTGCCCTAAATAATTTGAAATAATCTGATCTTTGGAATCTTTTGTATACGCAGACGAATGCACTGCCACAGAAAGTGGTCCGGCAATAGCCGTCATAAGTAATCCTACCGAGACGATTGACTCGATTAGGGTGAACGCTTTGAAATGTGTAGTACTGTTTGACATATATTCTTAAAAATCAAGCCCCCGCGGTGAGGTAGTGGTTTCTATTTCAAAATCAATATAATGATTTGCTGCTTTTTCTTTATCATTAACAAACGTCTTTCCGGTAATTACTATAGTAATTACCGGCTGCAAAATATCTGTTGAGTTGCCAGGTTTATTTTCTGTATTACCATTGTCTTTCGCCAACTGGGAAGTCTCCGCGCCTGTGACAAAAAAATGAAGTGAGTCGATAGTAACATCATCAGAAGTAATTTGCCGACCTGGATAATCGCTTCCGGTATTATCTATCGTCAATTGATACAGTTTCCCACTATTCACATAGTAGCCTTTACGATCATCAGGTTTCGTAGCGGTTACTGGCTTAAACACAATAACTTTCCCTCCCGCATTTGGATTCGAGATATCAAAAGGGCAGCTATTGCGATAGGATCGTTCTGAGGCAAGCGTAATATCATTTCCACAATAAAAAATGCTTCCATACCTTATATCACGCGACATAAGTTCGTATGACAGGTTCATTCCATCCAAAATAACATGAGTCGACTGAAGTCGAGCGTTAACCGATTGCGCTGAAAAAAGTGCACCCACTGCAATAGTACTCACCGAAATGAAAAGTGCCATCGCAATAATAAGTTCTACAAGCGTGAATCCTGCAAAATGCTTTGACTGATGTGATCTGCTTACTATTCGCATACGTCAGTTGTAGTTGAAATAAGTCCTGTTCCTAATATTTTAACGGAACGAATCTGTCCTTGTGCAGGAGCTTTCGGTGACCATATTTCAAGGCAAGCTCCTGATTGTGGAGTTGCCCCAGTAATATTAGAAAAAATAAGCGGCTGTGGGTTTGGCCGCGCAAATGTAATCGTGAGTGACGTTACGTTGGCACACGTATATGGAAAAGATGCTCCAATACATGCTTTTTTGATTATAAACCCTTTCGGAAAATTAGTAACTGTACTTGCTTCGTCTACGGGTGTAGAGGAATATACATTATCGCCTACAGGAATGCCATTTAGGAATGCCATTTTTTACAACTGCAGTAATTCTGTCTGCAAAGAGTGTCATTTTACCCGAAGTGCTCGGTGTAGAAAGATCAAAATATAATCCGTATCCGGCAATTTGTCCATTCAATGAGTCAATGGCACTGCCTCTAATCTGCGCTTCGCGCACAGAAAGTGCAACAGAATGGGAAACATTCACTAAATTAAGCTGCATTGATGAATCAGGATAGCGCGCTACTAAAATACCAGTCAGAATGAAAAGTATGGCGATACTAATCATAAGCTCAATCAAAGTAAAAGCGCGCATAGTACGTAACCTCATATATGTAAGTGTACTACGAGAAACCTCGCTAGTATTGTTTTTTTAATATACCTGTGTATAGAAACGGAAATAAATGGAGAAGATATGCTCGCGATGCATTTCTTAATTACTATCTAGCACATCCTGCGTTTTGAGTTGTAATTCTGCCAGTGTCATACACTAAGATAGATCTCGTGTACTTGCCTTGTGGAGATTTCATCTCTATACATGCTTCTGGGTATGCAAACACGACATTATTAATGTAAATCAGAGGCTGCGGATTAGGGCGAATAAACGTGATAGTGAGATTTCTAACCTGTGGTGATCCGAAAGCATCAGTCTTATCGCTGCATCGCCTATACGGAGGTAAACCAGTTGGAGGATCGGTCACGCATAATCCTGTAAATGTAAAACCTGATGGAAGTTGTATAGTACTCTTTGCTTCGTCAACTATTGTTCCATTTATAACCATTTTGCTATACAAACCATCGCCAATCGGAATACCATTTTTTGAAGTTGAACCATTAATTAAATCCCCAAATTGTATAGCTTTAGTTGGGTTGGCCATATCGAGATATACACCATAACCACCAATAACTCCATTTAATGACTCTACGGCACTTCCTTTTGCCTGCGCTTCATTGATAGACAAAGCAACTGCAAAGTTATCATTGATTAAATTTAATTTTGTAGCAGCATCAGGATACCGCGCTAAAAGAACTGTGGTTAATATGACCAAAATACCAACACTGATCGACATCTCTATTAATGTAAATGCTTTGTAAAATGTAGGTTTCATAGTATGTGCTTAGTATACCTCGAAATGTAGTCCACAATATCCCACATGGAAATATCTGTGAATAACACGACAAGCGTTCCTAAGATTAAGAATGGTACAAATGGCAAAGCATACTTTCTAGTAAAATGCCGCCTGTTAATAATTTGCAAGATAACACCCATTAATGCAGCAGACCAGATAGCAATTAAGAAGGCTGCAAAACCACTTGGTGGACCTAATAGCATACCTATTCCGGAGAGAAGGAGGATATCTCCGAAACCAACCCCTTTTTTCTTAGTGAGAAAAAATAAGAATAAAAAAGGAAGCGAGAGCACAAAAGGAGAAGCTAATTCTATAAGATCATGAGATGCGTTGTATCGTACACAAAGCATAAAGAAAGATAATCCCATGAAAGCATACAGAAACTCACTTGGGATTACCCTATGACGAAGATCATATAGCACAAGCACTCCAGAAACAACAAACAGGATCGTGTAATAAATACACCATCCTGTTTGCGCTAACGTGAATGTCATATCTCTAAAGAGAAATGTGTAGAGGAGTACAAATAGAACACCGTACACAAGCTCAGTAATAAGATGTAGTGCTCCAATGGCGCTCCCACAGTTCTTACATTTTCCTCTTTGAAAGACAAACGAAACAATTGGAACTAGCTCCTTCCATGAGAGATGCTTCCCGCACGTGAGACACTTACTTCTTCCATGTACTATGGGTGCTACATGCAACCTGTCGACGATGACGCCTACAAAGCTGCCGATTGAAGCACCAAATACAAACGATAGTGCAAAGAAGAATATCTCAAACACACAAACTATTGCTTAACGTCGTAGATACAAGCAGTGGCACCGTTGGTAAGAGCGTCACAAGCTGTTGCTGCAGAGTCTGTACCACTTCCGAAGTCAGAGTTGGCGTCCGCTGCAACAGGGTTACCAGCATCTCCAGTTGCATATGAAGGATACGATATGGTACGAATACGGTTATCGTTAAGACAAATAGCGTTAATACCGAAACCAGTAGCCAAAGCAGTAGGTGGTGATCCAACAGCACCAGGAGCGATACCACAGTCTGCGTCACCATCAAGTGCTGAGTTTGGAGCTTCAAGCTTCACACCCATGTGATATCCAATATTGTTACCTGCAGCATCTTTGTACACTACATACATGTACTTATCTTTAGCTGGTGTACCAACTACAGAATCTGGAGGTATTTGTGGCAAGTATGACGGAATAAAGGTAGCAGCAGCGAGAGATGCTGGATAAAGACCTTGGTTATTGTCTGCATACTGCACAAGTGCAATTTCGATAGCACTGAAGTCGCCAATCTTCTTCGCGTCGCGACCCTTCTTACGTGCGTTCTGGATTGGAGCTGCGATCACCGCTGAAAGAAGACCAATAATAGCAATTACCACGAGAAGTTCGATAAGGGTAAACCCGCGGTAAAGGTTTGTTTTTAGAAAATGTGTACGATTCATAATTATTTTATATTACTAAGGGACTTTCTAAGTATATAGCACTCTTTAAAGCTCTATCAAGATACAAGTAATATAGATGTGGATAAGTTTGCATTAAGAAAAATGAAGCGAGAAATGAATCTAGAATAATACCAACAATAAAACGTAAAATTAAAAGAATAGCGCAGCGCCTATGGCGCTGCGCTATTCTTAATTCACGCTTCATGTTTCTTGCTTCTTCTAACTAATACTTGAAGAAAGTGAGTACATCGGAAGCAGTACGGCAGACACAAGAATACCCACGCCGAGACCCAAAGATACAATCATCGCAGGCTCTATGAGCCCAATAACCGCATCGATTGCGTCATCCACTTCGCGCTTATAGAAGTGCGCAAGATTTTTCAAAATATAACCAAGTTCTCCAGTTTCTTCCCCCACTTTTACCATCTGCACAAGGATATTTGGAATAAGTGGCTCTTCATATAGTGCTTTAGAAAATGGAGTACCGGTCTTTACTTTATCTACGGTGCGAAGCAAAAGCGCTTTATATATTTCATTATCCACCACATCTGCAGTAATTTCAATCGCACGAATAATCGACACACCACTTGTAAGCATGGTATCCATATTATCTGATAAGCGAGTAAGAAACATTTTTTCATACATCGTCTTAAATATTGGAGCTTGTGTCTTCCATGTATCTACCAATACACGCCCTTCATATGTCTTGGTGTATTTATAAAAATACCATGCGCCTGCCAAAATCACAGGGAGTATAAAGATGCCGTAATTAACCAAAAAAGCACTGAATCCGAGAATAATTTTCGTAATTGTCGGAAGCTCCGTGCCCTGATCGGCAAACATAGCGGCCATTTTCGGGATCACAAACACGAACATCGCAGTCATAATAATCACAAACGTTGCAAGCACGAATGCCGGATACGTAAGCGCCTTCTTGGTTTTCTGGGTTAATTCATAATCACGATCCAAATAATCCGCCAAATACAAAAACGCTTCATTTAACTTCCCACTCTCCTCACCTGCGCGCACCATGCTTACATAAAATGAAGTAAATAGCTCATTGTGCTTTTCCAATGCTTTAGAAAGGGATACTCCGCTTTGAATATCATCCGCAACTTCAGTCAGTTTGATTTTAAGAGCTGGATTATCATTTTCATCTGCCAGGAGACGAAATCCTTTAAGCGCAGAAACACCGGCCTCAAACAAGGTAGCGATCTGTCGCGAGAAGATCACCATGTCTTTGACCTTTATTTTTGGAGCAAAAAAAGAGATCTTTGGCAGTACAATATTTAAAGTTTGAGGTTTTGGATCGATATAAACAATAATCAAGCCCTGCTTTTGGAGTTCGGTTATTGCGACATCTTTATCCGCTGCATCAATTTCACCTTCCGAGACAGCTCCTTGCTGATTGAGGCATTTGTAAATAAACAGCATATATTAGATGAGGCGTTTTAAAATACTTGGATTACGTGAACGTTCAAAGGCTACATCTGGCAAGATTTCTCCGCGTCTTACCAAGTCAGCAAGACATCTATTCATGTCAATCATTCCTTCTTCGCGACCTGTCTCGATCAGCACATCGATTTCATGCGTTCTTTTTTCACGAATAAGATTGGCAACCGCAGTAGTATTCACCAAAAGCTCATACGCTGGAATGAGGCCTCCTGAAATTCTCGGGATAAGTCGCTGTGATAGAATTCCGATCAATGATCCAGCGAGCTGAGCTCTGATTTGATCCTGCTGATCACCTGGAAAGCTATCAATAATACGATCAATAGTCTGAGACGCTGAGTTTGTGTGAAGCGTTGAGATCACCAAGTGACCTGTCTCAGCGGCAGTTACCGCAGCAGCAATAGTTTCTTTGTTACGCATTTCCCCGATCATCATTACATCCACGTCCTGACGAAGCGCCGAGATAAGCGCAGAATAGAAGTCCTGCGTGTCCACGCCTACTTCACGCTGCTCAATGAGTGATTTTTCTTGTGAGAAAGTAAATTCGATAGGATCTTCGATAGTAACAATATGTTTTTTTGCTTCGCTGTTGATAAGCGACACCATTGCGGCAAGTGTAGTGGATTTTCCTTGCCCTACTGGGCCTGTCACCAAGAAAAAACCTTCTCGCCTTCGAGCAAACGCGATGAGTTCTTCTGGAAGATGCAAATCCCCGATTGATTTTGCTTTAGGCACCAGACGAAGCGTGACACTTACAAACCCACGCTGAAATGAAGCATTACCACGCAAACGGTATTCCTTATGATGTTCATATGAAAAATCAAGCTCCTGTCTCACGACGAAATTAGTAAAAGCTTTTTCCCCTACCATCTGACGCAAAAGCCCGATTGTGTCTTCTGGAAGCAGTTCTTTCTTTCTGGTAAGCGGCACAAGCTCTCCTGAAACGCGCACGGTAGGATACGTCCCTACTGTAAAATGCAGATCGCTACCTGCTTCCTTTACAAGTGTCATCACAAGATCATCAAGTTCTGCTTCGTAGTTCATATTTCAAAGTATAGCAAGAGTTTATGTAACAACAATTGTATAACCCACAAGATTTTGAGTTTTATGTAACACACAGCCAGGAGCGTGAATCGAGGAGAAATACGAATGCGTTATTCATGCTTCTTGATTCATCATTCTGCCTTAAAGGTCATTAATTTCTGTAAATGGAATTCTCCCGTTCATACATTTGATCATCGCATCTTCCTTCATCATAGTCATACCTTTGCTTCGAGCAAGTCTGGTTATTTCTTCCTCTCCTTTATTATTTAGGATTGCATTTTGAATATCATCATCTACAGTAAGCACCTCAAACACTGGCACACGCCCTTTCATGCCCGTTGGAAATTCCTTTGAAGGCTTTGCCTCATGGAAAGGTTTAGTAAGGTCAATCTTATTTCTATAGACTTCATCAAGGTCTTTAAATTCTTCCTCAATAAGCGCAAGCGTGGCCGGATCTCGTGGGAGAGGACTTTCACAGTTTGGTGCAATAGATTTAGCGAGCCGCTGTCCGATTGCAAGATTAAGTGTAGGAGCGATAAGATAGGGTTCAATTCCCATGTCTAATAGTCGAGTCACCACACCGATAGCGGTGTTGGTGTGAATCGTAGAAAACACAAGGTGACCCGTGAGTGCCGCCTGAATAGCCAAACCCGCGGTTTCTGCATCTCGAATTTCTCCCACCATAATAACATCTGGGTCTTGTCGCAAAATAGAACGCAATCCTGACGCGAAAGTATACCCAATTTCCGGAAACACTTGCGATTGATTGATACTCGGAAGGTTATATTCAATAGGGTCTTCGAGTGATACCACATTTCTATGCTCCTTATCGATCTCACCCAGCATTGAATACAAGGTAGTAGTTTTACCAGAACCAGTTGGACCAGATACGAGAATAATACCGTACGGGCGCGCAAGTGCTGCTCGTATTTGACTTAGGTTTTCAGGAGAAAGTTCAACCGAAGAAAGAGGTCTAACACCTCGGTAACTATCCAAAATACGTATTACCACCTTTTCCCCGTAATAACCAGGAAATGTTGAAACACGATAGTCAATTTTATGATCACCAAGCCGGGTACTGAAACGCCCATCCTGAGGCTTGCGTTTTTCATCCAATTTCATATTGGATAAGATTTTGATTCGCGCCACAAGTGTCTGATGAAGTGTCCCTGGCATCACAAGACCTGTTTCAAGTGATCCGTCCACTCGGAAACGCACACGGACTTTTTCTCCCATGTCTTCGATATGAATATCACTGGCTAATTGATCAAGTGCGTGGCGCACAATGGAATTGAAGATAATCGGTATCGATTCTTCCAGAAGTGCATCATCAAGTACTCCGCTTACCGCGCTTAAATCAACCATATCCTCCGAATTGACTCCTTCTTCTACTTCTTTTCTAGGATCAATTGGTTTAATTTCCTCAATCACCTCTGGTTTGATCTCCTCTTCTTTAGTCTTGTCTTCATTTTCAGTCTTTGCTTCAGTTTCGGCTTTTTCTGCCACAGCTTCTTGCAATGTTTTCTCAGTCTTTTTCTCAACTACTAGCTCGCTTGTGGGTGGTGTGACACTGCCAGTTGGCTCTAGTGTCTTTGGAGAGATCACTGGAGAGGTACCTATTGTCTGCGCAACTTTCTTCGGAGCTTCTGGTTCCACGTGCTTGATCACTTTCGCTCCAGTCATATAGCTTTTAAACTGCGAATACGAAATCAAATATACCTTATACGCACGATGTGACGGACCAAACATAAATTGCAATGCGTCAATCACGTTACCATAATCAGGATCAACCACACCAATTGAAAGCACTTCGTCTTTCATTTCAAGAGGGACTGCAAGAAGCTGTTTAGACTGAATAGAGCTTACAAGCTTGGTAAGCACCTTATCTTGAATTACTTCTTTTTTATAGATCGGAAGACCGTAGAGCGTCGAGCGTATTTGCAATAACTGCTCCTCCGGAATATTTTTATCAATAAGCTTTTGGTCGATAATACCGTCAGGATGATCGATCAAATCAAGCTCAAGCGCTTTTGCTTCAGCCTCAACTAATTTGCCTTGATTAACGAGTAGATCCAGGAGCAACATAGGTGGAGAATGGATCAAGACGCCCTCGAGATAAAGAAGGGTTGATTATTTGGGTGTAGTCGTGTGAGTTGCGAACAAGATAGCTATCGATAAATGACTGATCTTTAAGCGAAAGCTTTTCAGAATTCATTGCTTGTAAAAATACGATAAAGCTTGGACTGACTTCTCCTAAAAGTGACTGATTTTGATTGGTTTTGACTACTGCTCCGCCATCTGAGGTAAACATTATAACAATATATACTCCAGCCAATGCTAGAACTATTGCACCAGTAAGTCCAGATAAAATGAATTTATGCTTTTCAAGAAACGGTGGCAATGTAATGTTAGGTAGTTGCATATTATTTCAAATAGTAGGTTTCCAAAGTAACGCGAAAATCAACCAATCCTTGCGGCATCCCTTCTTGAGGTTCCGCTGCACTGAAACTAATACCCTGTATTGAGTATATGCGAAGACTGCTCTGTAATGCTGTTATTAATTCTTTAAATTTGGCATAGGAACCTTTAACAGAAAAACCGATTGTATATCCTGACTTTCCCTGCCCAAGATCAGCTTTTTCTTTATACGAAATAGTGTTGGCAGAAAAACCAGCATCAGTAATGACTGTAGTTATTTCATCCATAACGCGCACGGGATCAGATGGAGTACTAGATGCTTGCGGAATCATAATGTTTAATTTATCTTTTGTTTCTTGCGGCATCTCTTCGTATTGTTTTTTCAAAGCGCTCGCTTGGGTAACTAGATCGCGGGCCTGGTTGATAGCCAAATCATACTCTGATGAAAGTCTGTTCATTCCGGTTATAGTTTTTGTCGGTACATATAACGTACCTCCACCTTTATACAAAGGAACCATCACTTCAAAATAAAGTGCGAGTGGGATTGCGATCAGGACGATTTTGGTGAGAATAGGTGGCATGTGTTTATGGTGTTTGAGGTTCAGTTGATGTGCCGACAATTACCGTTGAACTTGATGTAATTACATTCGAAAAATCAACAGCAGCTGGCAGCGTAGTACTTAACACGAGGTCGGTTGGAGTGATCCCTTTTAAGTCTATTGGGGTTTTTATTCTAAAGCCAACTCCTCCTTTTGCATCTGGAGCAAGCTCTAGTAAATCTAAATGTTTAAGATATCGCTTATAGGTATCAGTGCGTAAAATATCCATTTGTCTGGCAACAGTCTTATAATCCGGAGCTATCGCGCTTATATTCATTTCATACTCTCCTTCTTGATTTGTTTTCAAATCAAAACCAATATACGTAACCTGATTTTCAATACTGTCTTCAAGAATAGAAAATGTATTCGTCACGAAAGGATATTGTTTTGCAATCGTATTGGCTAATTTTAATTTAGTAGAAATAGTACGAATCTCTTGAAGAGGGAGTTCACTTACATGCGTACCGTATGCTACGAGCTGCTGTTTTTTAGTTTCTATTTGCTTGGTGAGATAGTATTGCCAACCAAAAAGCGCTGCCGTAAGTACAACAGAGAGGCCAGCTATGCCAACCAGAAGTCGAGTAAATCCATCTGGCCCATTAAGAAGGAGAAGTGATGCGCGGTTTGCTACCGTTGGAGAGGACAAAGATGCCTTATGTGAAGCATTTGGTGTCTGATCTCCGTTTACATGAAAAGAAAAATCCATAGAAATTACAAAAGTGTCAAAAGTTAATTGGTTTGCTTGAGCTTTTTAAGCGCTAAACCCACAGCAACCATGTAAGAAGGACCAATAGTAGTGATCATGTCTTTCAAAAAAGCAGGCACTTCGATCTGATCAAACGGGGTCGCAATACGCACTGGCGTATGGATGGTCTCTTTGATAGCTTCGACTATACCTGGTGTTCGCGCACCACCTCCACCTATTACTATTCCTTCTACTACTTGATTATACTTCCTTTCATACGTAAGCAGTAGCCTTGCGACCTCACCAAACAGTGGATAACTAGAAAGTTGCATCACTTCTTGCAAGAAAGGATTTGATACATCCCCAAGATATCCGAATTTTCTTTTTGTTTCTTCTGCGGTGCCGACAGGAAGTGCAAGAGCTCTCGCGATTTGTATCGTGCTATTTTGTGATCCATGTGATACCACATGAAGATCAAGTATAATCCCCGCTTGAATCAAGAGTACGGTCGTATACTGAGAACCAATATCCAAAAAAAGCTGTATCGTTTGATCACCCCGCAGAGAACTTCTCATAAAACTAAAACCTTCTATCTCAAACATCGGATTTTCCAAGCCCAATTTGACTGCATAGCGCTGATATTTTTCAAGCGTAGTATTTTTTACCGCTGCTAAGACTACTTGTGTCCTCTTTTTTGCTTCTGTATCCTCCACTCCTCCACTAGGCAGCCTCCAAAAATCAAGCTGCACCTCACTTACCGGGATAGGTAAATATTTGCGTGCTTCAAGCGGAATAATGGTTTTAAGGTCTGCATCTCCTACATTTGGTATTTCAATCATCGAAATGAATGCTGATGATGATTCAATCGAAAATACACCATTTCTAGTCGTGATTTTAGATGCTTTAAAGAGATCTTCAAGTGCCTGTAATATCTTTTCATCTCCCAAAGCAACCGCCTGTCCAGGTTCAAAGCCACTATATGGTCCAAGTGCAATCTCTCCATATGTTTCCAGAAAAACTTTTTCTTTCTCCAGGCGAAGTTGCACAACTTTGATCGTACTTTGTCCGATATCGACACCAAGCGCATGGAGAGGTTTTTTAGCACCAAAGATTTCAAGCATAACTATAGTATAGCTTGTCTTTAGCTTTTCTATTTACTCGATATACTGATTCTATGTGGATTATACAACTCTTGTTTGATAGGATTTTCCCTCCAGCATGTGCACTATGTAAGCAAAGAAACACATTCTTGTGTGATGCTTGCCTCAGACACATGAAAAGGTCTGTCGATACGCCTCATCCTTGGATATATAGTTATTATTCTTTCCGGGATGAGCATGTACGAACTGCACTACGCGCATTTAAATATTATCGAAAAACAAATATAGGGAAACGACTCACTTCTCATATCATTGACAGCGAATTGCGCACCTTTTTAGCTGGAATGCCCCAACCCTATCTTGTACCTATTCCTATGAACACCTTTCGTAAATGGTCACGTGGTAATGATCATACTCACTTTATCGCACAAGAACTAGCACATGAGCTTGCCATCCCATTATTGGAAGGCCTAGTATTGAGAAATCTCAATACAAAACAACAAGCAAAAACCTCAACTAGGAGTGAAAGAGAAAAAAGTATTCATGGAGCATTTAAAGTCAATACGACTTTACTTGCACAAAATATTTCTTTGTTGGAGCGTACCATTATATTGATAGATGACATCACCACAACAGGAGCAACGCTTCGTGAAGCAAAAAAAATGTTAGAAAAAGCTGGTTTCAAAAACGTACTGGCAATCACGCTTGCACACTAGGGATAATCTACAATAAATACAAATGCGGCGCCTATGGCGCCGCATTTGTATTTATTGTATTTGTGGATATCGCATCCACCTATTAACTATCTTACCTGAGCTTGAGCTTCAGTTGCGTTCCCTCCGAAAAGTGATCGGAAGAAACTTTGTGCAGAACTCTGTACTTCTACCTTTGGTGAAGGAAGTGGAGCTCCGACAGGAAGATTCATACGCTTCCTAAGTTCTTCTTTCTTTGCTTCTACAGCTGACCCATCCCCTCGGTTCATCATAGAGTCGCTTTGTACAGGCATCATTTTAGCCTTGATTGGGTCGATCTGATTTGGAAGAATAATTGGCCTGCTTCCGATAATTGCTTTTGCTTTTGCTTGGTATTCAGTCACAAGCGCTTTCATCTTTGTTTCAAACTCAGATCTGAGGAGCTTCAATCGTGAATCAGTTGATGAATCCCCAGTAGCTCCCGCAATAAGTATTGCTGGCGCAGCAATACTACTAGCCTGTACTGGCGCTGATGGCTTTATAGGCTTAACATTGTTAGGATTTATCTCAGTATCATTATTGATTGGAGCGATCGGAGTGTTTGGGTCTCCAATAGTACCCCCGTTTCTAAGAACGGCAGTGTTCATTGGCCGCTTGATAGGCAGAGTGTTAGTTGGATTGATTTCTGTGCCGTCAGCAGCTTGAGCACTCGAGTTCATGGTAGGTGGAGCTTTCCTTACAGGAGGCTTACCGTTGTTAGGATTTATGATGATACCGTCATTTGTTGCTGGAGGCTTGATAGGAGCAACATTAGTTGGATTTATTATTACGTCGCCAGTTTGTGCGTATGCAAGTGTGGCTGTTGCCATAAATGCAAATGCAGGAATTAATAGTTTTTTCATAGAAAATTAAAACAATTACAGTATCATAATTGCACGATTATAAACTTACTTACTAATGGTCTAATACCTAGTATAGCTGTAGTAAAGAACTCCTACGAGGACGTTATACACAATCCATAGAGAGTTCGTAAAGTTTACCCCGTTAAATTGCTTTGCGTAGGCTTTGCTGGATTTAACTGGGTAAAAAGTTATAAAGTTTTTAAAGTAAATACAAGTGCCGTTGCCTAGGCAACGGCACTTGTATTGCTATTTCTGTGGTTTTACTTAAAAAGCGATAGAAATACCATAGGATCTATAGAAATATGGTTGATTCGGACCGTAAGATGAAGATGTGGACTTTCCGCATATCCGGTTTTACCACTTACACCAAGTATTTGACCAGGCATAACAAGCGTTCCTTCTCCGACATAGATTTTTGAAAGATGCATATAAAAGGTCATAAGCCCCAGTCCATGATCTACCACTACTGTCTTTCCATAATTCCTATACGTCTTCGCAATTCTCACCACACCGCGATTCATCGCCATCACAGGAGTTCCGGTATCTGCTCTAAAATCAGTCCCTTTATGGGCAATATTGAAAGATCCAGTCTGACGTATATATCCATATTCATCCGTTACTTTTGGATCGGCTACCGGATATCGAAACGGTTCGGTCCAAAATGCGCGCGTACCAGTACGCACGTTAAGAAGACTCAGATTTTCGCTTGCAAGCGTATCGACTAGTTTTTGCTGACTTGCCACCGTATTTCCACCAAGTTTTTCTGGTATGCCAAGTGGTGCTTCGATTCTTTTGCGCGCTTCGATTGTGATGTCTTTTGAAATTGTTGTTCCATCTGCGAGTGTCGCCACGATAGTGTATACACCCGGGTTTTGGTTGAGATCTACACCATATAATGCTCTTACTTTAGTATCAAATAAGAATGGAGATAATACTTTACTTAGTAAAGTATTATCTTTGTTTGTAAAAGTGACACGACTGACCGAAGAAACTGAAGAAGTAGCACTCTCCACTTCAAAAGTAATCATCATTGGATCGCCTTGAATTATTTTCTCCGGCAGTACAGAGATAGACAAAGCAAAAGCAGATTGAACAGAAAATAAAAGTATACACAATAGAAGCTTTCTCATGGCTTGAGTATACTCCTATAAAATTAAATTTTCGTTGATCGTTACTTCGCCTATCGTTGATAGTTGCATACAAAAACTAAAAGCCGACATTGTCGGCTTTTAGAAATGAAGTGATTTGCGAGGGAACGGGAAGCGAACGTTACCATTCCAGTCATTGTCGTTCCGGTTGACGTTCACCTTGTACTCGCCGTTCCAGAAGTTCCAGATCGCGTAGCAATGTGTGAAGTACCATCTGTTCCACCATCCATCGAAAAGCATCTGCTTATCTTTGGATTGTATAGTATGTGGCATATAAAATGCTCCAGTACTTCACACCAAGTATCTTCATTTTTGAAGTTTCTGCATGCACCACGCTATGTGAAGCCTTGACCGCACATATTCTGGGACACATGGATACTGATTTCGGTGACGTGAATCCGTAAACGCACGTTCATTAACCTACTCTCATGTTCTAGTATACAAAATGAAAGTCCCGCACACCACTTGTGGCATACGGGACAAAGGGCTAAATGTCAAAGGATCCAAGTGCTAATTGAGATCACAGTGACACAGAGCCGAAGAGCTACTTGCGAGGGAACGGGAAGCGAACGCAACCACGCCAGCCACGGTCGCGCCGGTAGACGTTCACCTCGCACTCGCCGCACCAGAAGAGCCAGACCGCGTAGCAGGGTTTCCCTTCTTCGTCGTTCCATTGGATCGCGATGGGACCAGCATGGAGGATCGTCCTGTCCTTCATGAAGGTGGCACACATGCCGACGAAGTCGGCATCATGCGTGGGAACTTTCTTCCAGGGGATCAATTCACCGGGCTGGCCGAGAGGCCGGAAGTCGTTGTCGATTTCCGTGGCGTCTGAGAGCGGGGCTCGTGCGAGCACCTTCTCGTCGACATACCCCCGCACGAATCCAGCGGACAGAAGCTGATTGAGAGCGTCCAGTGGGGTCACGGGACGGGTACGCAAAACGTTGATGGACATGGTCGTCTCCTGTAAGGTTGACCGGTTTGATGACAAATTCACTATTAATCATAGCATTATTTATAGTAAATGTCAATAGTACAAAAAAGCTTTGTTTTGGAAGGTTTTTAAGCTTATTTACATAGGTGTAACCTATGTAAGGTCTATAAAAATCGATACAAAAGAGCGCGCCTACGGCGCGCTCTTTTGTTCCCTACTTCCTAACCCCTAACTTCCTAACGAATCCTACGCTCTTAATTTCCAGCCTGTTCTAAAAATAAAGACGCAAAGGAAAAGACAGATCAATGATAACGCAGCAAGAATTGAAACTCCAAGCATAAGTGATGCTTCATGATAGCCAGTAAGCGCGTAGCGAATTCCATCAATTGCATAAAATACTGGATTGAAATGCACCAAGAACTGCATATTTGCAGGAAGCATATGCACAGAGTAGAACGCGCCTCCTAAGAAGGTAAGCGGAGTAAGCAAAAAGTTCGTTGCCATACCAATCTTTTCGAAGCTATTATCCGCCCACACACCGATCACCACTCCAAGCAGTCCAAAGAAAATACCAATCAAAAGTACATAGAGAACAAGTGCAAGCGGGTGCACAAGGGTTGCCACATTAAAGACAATTGCCACAGCAGCGAGTGCTACCGTGATCATAAACGCTCGTGCAATACCGCTTATAATAAGTGACACCACAAGTTCGGCGTAGGAGATTGGAAGCGTGAGAAGATCTTCAATTGTCTTTTGGAACTTCATAAAGAATGTCGCAAATGATGTCGCGCCAAACACTGCAAGAATAAGGTTCATGCCAACTACTCCAGGAAATACGAAGGAAATATATTTAATTCCTTCGATCGTCTGGATTTTTGATCCAATGACAAATCCGAATACGAAGATATATAACGATGCAGTTACGAGTGGTGCGATGATAGCCTGTCCAAGTACTCGCTTGGTTCTGCCTACTTCACGACGCACTAAGGTGTAAAATCCTATCCAGTTCATATAATTATTCTTTAGTTCCCACTACTTGTAAATACACGTCTTCCAATTTCATTTTCTCAGTAAGGTTAGACACGGTATCATCGACCACGATCATGCCGTCTTTAATGATCGCTACACGCTCACATAGCGCTTCTACTTCTTCCAAATAATGTGAGGTAAGTATAATTGTCTTTCCTTCCGAATGAAGCAATCGCAAGAATTTCCATAATGCATGACGTGTCTCGACATCCACTCCGGCTGTTGGCTCATCTAAGATAAGCACATCCGGATTATGCATCATTGCTTTCGCAAGCGTAGCGCGACGCTTAAGCCCGCCAGAAAGAAATTGGAATTTCTTTCCACGATGTTCGAGAAGATCAAACTCTTTGAGCATTTCTTCGCGACGTGCTTTCATTTTCTCTCCTACAATACCGAAGAATCCTGCTTGATAATCCAATATCTCATCCACCGTTTGGAAGATATCAATATTAAATTCCTGCGGAGAAAGCCCAACAGAAGCTCGGGCCAGACGATAATCTTTTACTACATCATGATCCATTACCATGATCGTTCCATCACTTGGAGATGTGATTCCTGTGATGCAGTTAATAGTCGTTGTCTTTCCGGCCCCGTTTGGACCCAAGAGACCAAAAAACTGACCTTTTGGTACAGTGAGATTAATGCCATGAAGTGTTTCCTTCTTTGCATTTCGATAGGTTTTCTTTAAATTATTGATTACAAGTGCTGACATATTGTTGTTATGCTATTTTTTCATATTAGAAACTAGAGACGTGATAATCCAGTCCAAGCAGTACACAACGATAAACAAAAGTATAGCGTTTGCAATCACTACAAGATATTTAGCGACAGTATTTCCTTCAAGTGAAGACGGAACAAGCGCCATGGCTGGAATAGAGAAGAATAAATCATTTCCCCAGCATAATGCTCCACAGACAATTCTTTCGTAGATATACCACAAGATATAAAATCCAGAGAGAAATAATCCTATTTTTGTATAGAGCTTAGTTTCCATAATTATGAAGTTGCCTTTGGCTTCATATGAAGTACCGTGATAAAGTCCTGCTTCCCTATATTTAATCCTTCTTTACGCAAGATAGCATATGCAGTAATCACATGGAAAAGGAAGTTTGGTACCGCAAGCTGCGCTACAAAATCTTTTCCATCCACTCCCATCTCCCCCATCCAGTACAGACTTACTTGGCGAGTATCCGCATCCTTAAAGTCATTGATACTGAGTTCACTTATAATATCCTGTGTTCTTTTAACGCGATCCTTGAGTTGTGCGATCGTAGTTTCTGTATCCTCCATCTTGATATGTTCCTTACCTGCCAAAAGTCGTAAATTGCGACGTGCATCATCTGTTGCAACTTGTACTTGCTTGGTGAAATTAAACATATCTGGCGCAAGAGCTGCCTGGAGAAGATCACTTTCTTGTACTCCTTGTTCTTTCACATGCGCATCTGCCTTATCTAAGAGATGATTAAGAGTGCCGAGCATATTTTTAGTAACGTCCAAAAGAAGGGTATATTTTTCCATGATATGGTTATAAATTAAGGAATAATAACTACCAGTATAGCAAATGCCTTATGTATGACGGAAGCTATAAGAAATTCTTACTCACATATCAGAACCCTTGTGTATTATCTACCAACAAGAATTGTCCAATCCAAACTTGTGAATGTAAAGAGCGCATATAGTCCGATCACCCACACCCAGATACCTATAACTACCCAACGCATAAGTTGACGTTCATTCGCCCCAAGCATAAGCGCTCCTAAAGAAGTAAGCACAGGACCTAATATCCATGGTGCTAATAATCCGATACCAATCGTACCGCCTTTAGCAAAAAACTTTTTTGTTCTTCTTGCAATCCAACCTTCTTTACCCATTTTTCGTGTTATCCAATCACGAAATTTTGCACCAAGGAATATAGCTACAATGGCGCCGAAAGATGATGAAAAGGCAATTAGCAGCGTTGCCACTCCCAATGGAATCTTTAATGTAATCGCAGCAGGATATGCTAACCAGAATTCAAAGAAGGCAATGAACGCAACGCTTAAATAGATCATCTACTCATTATATAGGGCAACAGGGTTGTTAACAAAGAAATATATAATGTAATGCTCAGTGACCGATTTCAAATCATATCACTGAGATACTTTATTCAAGCGAAGGCATATTCATAGTCGTGAATACACTCCTTGAAATGCACTGCGCAAAATATAGTCATCACTTACTATTAGTTTGCGGAGGCAGAATATTGTCGCACTGCTGTGCTCGTATTCTGCACTGCGCAAAATCTGGTCGCGAGTACGCTCGCGATTTTGCGGAGAATGTGAGATTCGAACTCACGGAACCAGTAAAGGTTCGACGGTTTAGTAAACCGTTGGTTTAAACCACTCACCCAATTCTCCAGATAGAAA
>JGI1358J11329_10001441_pt1 | contig 19592 bp, 13 predicted proteins | sample Subgroupgradi54m_FD_11329 | JGI IMG/M metagenome (IMG submission 11329)
GCCGCCGTATCCCGACGGGTTCGGGTTTACGTAGCTGTCGGTGCCGTAGATGTGGTAGTAGCTCGGGTCGTTTTGCCCGAAAGCCACGCTAGCGGCGAACAGCCAAGCTGCGATCGCCCAAACTGTGTGGTTCCTCATGGTAAATCCTTCCACCCCAGCCGATGCCAGGGTTTTGTCATTGTTCCCGTGTGGTAGTGGAGAAAACGTTTATTTTCGAACAAATACACGCTTTCCTCACTACCCACAGAAACATACCATTATAGCATATTATCACTAATTTGTCAATCGCCTCGCTATCTGCTACAATTTGATCCATGATCCTTGTTCACTGATCTATGTCCAAGCACAGTAAATGGGCCAAAATTAAGCGCAAAAAAGAAGCCACCGACAACAAAAAGGGTGCTGTGTTTACCAAACTTACCAATAACATCACCATGGCCGTCAAAGAAGGGGGTGGTGGCGACCCCAGTAGTAACTTTAAACTACGCCTTTGTATTGATGCGGCCCGCGCCCAAAATGTCCCCAAAGAAAATATTGAACGCGCTATTGAACGGGGTTTGGGTAAGGCCGGCGGAGTCACTCTGGAACAACTCCTATTTGAAGGGTATGGCCCCAACACCATCGCGGTGATCGTCGAAGCCACCACCGACAGCCGCAACCGTACCGTGAGTGAAGTAAAACATTTGTTTTCGGTCGGCGGTGGATCGATGGCCGGTACCGGCGCCGTGAGTTGGCAATTTGAAAAGAAGGGTGTGATACGAATCCCCCTCACCCCAACCCTCTCCCCAGAGGGGCGAGGGAACTTCGCGGAACTTGAACTCGCCCTCATCGACGCGGGTGCCGATGATATTCAACAAGACGACGATATTATTACCATCTTCACCGCGCCAGAAAACCTCCAACATCTTAAAGAAGCAGTGGAATCACTCAAGCTCACCGTGGATGAAGCGGGTATAGAATGGATCGCTAAAGAATCCATAACGGTGAGTGACCCCCAAGTGCAAGAACAAGTCGCCGCGTTTTTAGGGACACTCGAAGACCACGATGATGTCACGGCGGTGTACACAAACGCCGCATTGTAAGGTTCTAGGTGCTAGGGTCTAGGTGCTAGAATCGGCACGACTAGAACCTAGAACTTAGAACCTAGAACCTATGAAGGTTTTAGGTATCGACCCCGGCATTGACCGCCTGGGGTGGGCAGTGATTGAACATGTGGGCGCCACCGATACGTGGAGGGCGAGTGGTTGTATTCTGACCGATCGCGGCACTCCCCTACCAGACCGCCTCCTTTCGGCGGGCAACGCCCTGCGCACCATTCTCTTAGAACACCAACCCGATGCCGTGGGCGTTGAAGAACTTTTTTTCGCCAAAAATGCTAAAACTGCTATGATGGTGGGACAAGCACGCGGCATGATCCTCTTTGTTGCCGCCGCATCCCACGTACCTATTATCGAACTCACTCCCAACGCTATCAAATTATCGGTGACCGGCAGTGGAGCAGCCGACAAAAAACAAGTGGAAAAAATGGTACGCATGATCATCAAAAATTTCCCCAAAGGAAAACGCTTGGACGACGAAATTGATGCCATGGCCGTCGCGCTCGCCGCCGCACAAATCTATAAAAACCCAAAACTTAAGAACGAAAGTACGTAAGAACGAAACCGATCGTTCTTTCGTTCCTTGGTTCTTTCGTTCTTTCGTACATAGTCTATGGATTTAAGACGCCACCGCCGCTACACCCCCCGCGATACACAACGCACTTATAACCATGCGCAACGCCGTGGCGGCATGAGCACGAGGCCCTATCAATCCTCGTCGTCACTGGTTAAAAACATTTGGAATATCATATTCCCAATCTTCGCATTTTTAGGCACCCTTATTCGGATAGGGGTAGTGACACTTTCCCGCATCCTTCGCTCCAAACCCGCCCGCAAACTCATGGGCCCAGGCATCCTCACCGTTATTGGTGTTGGAGCGCTCATCCTCTTGTTTGTCTATATTACTTTGCCAGACCCCACCGTGATCGCCCAACGCACGGTCACGGAAAGCACGAAGATCTACGACCACACGGGCACAGTAATCTTGTATGATATCCACGATGAACTCAAACGCACAAGCATCGACCTCGAGAGCGTCCCTAAATACGCCAAGGAGGCAACCATTGTTGCCGAAGACCGCGGCTTTTATCAACACCATGGGTTTGATATCAAAGGCATTATTCGATCCGTGGTCACCGATATTTTTACACTTTCGAAAGCCCAGGGGGGGTCGACGATTACCCAACAACTTGTCAAAAACGCGCTGCTCACCAACCAAAAAGATTTTACACGCAAAATTCGCGAACTCCTCCTGTCGTACAAAATCGAACAGCGGTTTACCAAAGACCAAATACTAAAAATGTATTTTAACGAAATCCCGTATGGTCGCTTGGCCTATGGGATTGAAGCGGCCAGCCAAACGTACTTTACCAAGCACGCCAAAGATTTGACATTGGCGCAATCGGCGTTGCTCGCGGCACTGCCCCAAGCCCCGAGCTTCTACTCGCCCTATGGCACCCACAAAGAGGAGTTGCTTTCCCGCTCGCAATACATCTTGCGCGAAATGAAAAATGAAGGATATATTACGGACACTGAACTCCATGGCGCACTCCAAGAAAAACTCGTGTTTGCGCCAGCACGCGAAACAATCACTGCTCCCCATTTTGTATTTTATGTCCGCGACCTCCTCGAAAAAGAATTTGGCGCGGGCGTGGTGGAACAAGGGGGGTTAGTGGTGACCACAACCCTTGATATCGACAAACAAAAAATCGCCGAAGAAGCCATCGCCCACGACGAAGCAAAAATGAAACAGTACAATGCTACGAACGCCGCACTCGTGTCGCTGGATCCTCGCAACGGTCAAATTCTCGCCATGGTTGGATCGCGCGATTACTTCAACGATGAAATCGATGGGCGGGTCAATGTCACTACCCGTCCTCGACAACCGGGCTCTTCGTTTAAACCGATTGTGTACGCCGCGGCCTTTGAAAAAGGGTATACGCCCGATACACTCCTCTACGATGTTCCGACGGTGTTTAAAAATTACCCCCAAGACTACGAACCCAAAAACTATACGGGCAAAACGCATGGTCTGCTGACCATGCGCCAGGCGCTGGCAGGGTCGCTCAACATCCCGGCAGTGAAAACCCTGTACCTCGTGGGCGTTGGTAAAGTATTGGATTTTGCGCAGCGCCTCGGGTACACCACGTTTGCCGATCGGAGCCGCTTTAGTTTGTCGCTCGTACTGGGTGGTGGTGAAGTAAAGTTGATCGAACACACCGCAACCTTTGGAATATTTGCTCAAGAAGGAGTGATGCACCCCACCGCTGCAATACTCAAAGTAGAAGATTCAAGTAATCGTGTTCTCAAAGAATTTGAAGACGCCCCCAAAACCGTGATCAATGCCGAAGTCACGCGGCAACTTTCAAGCATCTTAAGCGACAACGACGCACGCACATTTATTTTTGGCGCACACAATAATCTCATCCTCCCCGACCGAAGCGTTGCTGCAAAATCAGGGACCACCAACGACAACCACGATGCGTGGCTGATGGGTTACACACCATCGCTCGTTACGGGTGTATGGGTGGGGAATAACAACAACAAAGAAATGAAAGCCGGCGCCGATGGATCGGTGGTGGCGGCCCCCATCTGGAATGAATATATGCGCCGTGCGCTTGCGGGCACCCCCGTAGAACACTTTACCGCGCCCCAACCAGTCGACGTTGATAAACCCATTCTCAAGGGTGAGCGGCCCGGTACCACAAGGGTAAAAATTGATAAAGCCAGCGGCAAACTTGCGACCGATCGCACGCCCGCCTCGATGCTCGAAGAGCGCACGTACACCCAAGCGCACACTATTTTATACTGGGTGGATAAAGATGATCCACGCGGGCCCGTGCCAGCGGACCCCACCAAGGATCCACAATTTGCCAACTGGGAAGCCGGTGTGAAAGCGTATGTGGGAGCGAATGGTGGGGAAGGCGTTGCGCCAACGGAATTTGACGATGTGCATATAAGCGCCAATGTTCCGACGGTGAGTGTATCGGGAATACAAGATAACGAGGGTATCGCATCGGGTGATCACACACTCACTATTACCTCCGGCTCTATTCGCGGTGTACGACGCATCGATGTGCTCGTCGACACGAACACCGTAAAGACAATCCTGAACCTTCCCATGCCACCAAGCGTATCAGAGGTAATCAACCTCGATGCGGCCGGTACTCTTGGTAACGGGCAACATACTCTTACCGTGATTGCGCACGACGATGTGGAAAATGTTGGGACGACTTCTGTGACATTTATCGTAGAACGATGATAATAGAGGCAGACTTACGCAGAACGCTACGCATCGCCGACCCAGCCACCTCAAAGTCATCCTGAGTATCGCGAAGGATCTCTCGAAGGTTCCAAAATAAATCCCGTATGACCGCATCAGATCCTTCGCTGCGGCTCCAGGATGACGACAGTGTTTGTTGATGATATACTATTCGTATATGCTAACCACGCCCATCACATCAGAAGAACAAGAATACCTCGAACGCAAATTCGAGCATGTGTTGCGGCTGCTCGACGTATCGGTACTGCCGGACGACCAAAAGCGCGCATGGGTGGTGATGTTGCCAAAAATGAAACTCGAACAAACTAATCGGTTGATCGCGATACTCGAAAAAGAATTATACAAAAACTTAGAGCTTGCGCAGGAGCGCCCCGAAGACCAGCGATTTATTGACCAGTTGAACGAAGCAAAAAAATTCCACGAAGAAGAAATGGGCAACATTCAAAAGAGGACACTCAAAGCACTGCAAGATATCGAAACCGAACTGCCGAACGTATCCCAACCATAACTATTCTAAATATATGCTTACGACTGAAGATCTTAAATTAATTGGACAAGAGTTAGGGAAAGTGGTGGAGGATAATATTACCCCACAGTTTGAGAGTATTAATAAACAGTTTGAAGGCGTTAATAAACGACTAGATAAAATTGAGGCAACGATGGTGACTAAAGAATACCTCGACGAAAAACAGGCTGACCTGCGCGGCGATATAGTGGTACTGATGCGCAAAGAAGACACAAAACTTAAAGCGCTTATCCAAACACTCAAAGTACGTAATTTAATCACTGAAGAAGATGCACACCGGATTCTCACAATGGAACCATTTCCTCAACTCGCATAAAATTCCCTCGGCCGTTAAAACACCCCGCCAAATCGGCGGGGTGTTTTTAATCAAGAAATAGTACTGACTCGAGTTAATAATCAACGCATGTAAATCCCAATGTAACAATAGTATAGCACATGCTACGATGTTGTTACATTTTGAAAAACATTGATTTTTTCGTCGTCATCCTGAGCTTGAGCGAAGGATCTCGACGAGAACGCTTGAGATTCCTCCGCCCGCCATGGCGGGGTCAGAATGACGATCGGTAAAACACTATTTCCTTTTCTGCCGAAAGTTATCTTTTGTCAAAATGTTGTTATTCAAAAATTCATTCATTATCCCTTCTTCGCCCTCAATGATTTCTGCAACCAGGTACTGCACCATACCCTCAAGCTTGAACCGCTCGATCAATGCCGTTACTTCTTGGTAACAGTCAAATGGGTACACATAGATACTCCGCTGCATTGGCAAGAATCCCCAATCTTTCAGATGCTCGCGGAAGTAGTTGCGAGTCTTCGTAAACTTCGCCGGAATATCAAAGAGGACTACCCTCCACCGGCGATCCCAAACCTTCGGCGATTTTAATACCACGGGGGGCTCTACTCCCGCTCGCGCCTTCCCTCGCGCTGTCACCTCGAGATATCGCTCTTTCCCTTTTACCGCATCGCGCACATACCCGCGGGTAATCAAGTATCGTAATGTTTGGCGGAACCGCGCACGATCGACCGATCGCTTGCGCAGATATGCGTAAGCAGTTTTGCGAAACATAGGGTTAGCCGTATTTGACAACGCCCCAAAATCGATAAGCGCGTTTAATGCCTCTTGGGTGGAAAGAACAATTAAATCTTTCTGGGATGGTTTCATAGAATCGAACCTCTCCATGCGGCCATCATGATCCGCCTTCGCTGGTGGGCGAATGGCGGACAGATGCCCTTAGTCGAGGAATACATCGTTATTGCTCGACCGAGGATTCCCCGATTAAAATCGGGGGTCCGAGTGGAGAGCCCTGATCGAAGAATAAATATCTAAATGTAACAATAGTATAGCACATGCTACAATTTTGTTACATTCTATTTTTTAAACATATTGGTTGATGAGACAAAAAAATCCCCAATCTTAGTTGGGGATTTTTTATTTCTTGAATTCTTCTGGAGGGATCTTGGATTGTTTAACGATAGCGAGGAATGTTCCAATCGGGATCGGCCTATTCTTGCCGTGGAGTGGGACAGGTATCATCACTCCTTCAAAATTTTTAAAGATTGCATGACTCCCCCGTTGCCGAGAAAGAATGAATCCGTGCGAGAGAAGAATTTTAATAATCATCCGCGCGGGCAAGGGGCGCATACTACACCGCAACTCTAACCTCGCTAATCACCGGCCGCTCTACTGTTTCACGGCGTGGAATAAATTTTTTCTGCGCCCGGAGTTCTTCGATCCACAGTTCCAACACTTCTTTTGCGCTCTTCTGGGCTTGTTCAAACGACTCCCCAAACGTAACACACCCCGGAAAGTCGGGGAACGATACATTATATCCGCCCTCTTGGGCAGGATCGAAAAATGCCAGGTATGAAGAAATATGTTGAATACGTGCCATAGATGTTACGATAGTGGATCAATATCTATACCCTACCAGATAATTGAAACAGGATCAAACACAACGCATCATTCTCAAAAAAAATTCAAAGACTAAATGATTGATGATAGATATTGTCTAAATATTCAAATGTAACAATGTTATAGCATATGCTACGATATTGTTACATTTTTATATTCCTCGCCTAAGGACACTGGCCTTTGGCGGATGTCCGCATGGAGAGGCTCTCCACAAGGTCGAGCAACATTATTCACCTCTTCATCTCTTTTGTTTGAAATAAAAAACGAGCTCGGCTGCGTGGAATCACCTGTGAGGGTGAAATCAACGCAGACCGAGCCGTTCGCTCCCTGCCTGCCGGTAGGCAAGCTATTTATCGCGCGCCCTTCACGCGCAGTCGGCCTGGAGCAGGCCGGTTAACGTCACGCCGTCGCTTCGTCCTCGGGCTCGTTCTTCACCTCTTCGCGACCCGCGAAGAGGTTGAGGTGGTAACCGCAGTAGTCGCCACCGGAGTCACCTGAGACCTTCTTGCCGCAGAGCTTGAGCTCCTGCGCCGCCCTCTGCTTCACCTTGATGGCGATGCAGAGGTGCTTGGGACGGAGTTCGAGCGTCGCAAGCCAGAGGAAGGCCCTCTGCTTGGCCATGTTCAGGAGCGCAAACTTCTCGTGCGCCAACTCCCGAATGGCCTTCGCCTTTTCCTCAGCCATGTCCTTGATCCGCGCGGACACAGCGTCGGGGTGACAGGTCCGGCTGAGGCGGCGAAACTGCTGCTCCACATCGTCGCGGTTCCAACCCTCGCTCTCGCGAATCATGAGGGCGTCCTTGACGTGCAGGTAGCGGAGTCCGTCCAGGGTGACGACGTGCGAGCGATCGTAGTCGCTCATCATACCGCCCCTGAAAACCGCCACGTCGAACTTCTGCTGCCTCTGCTCGGCACCGCTGACCTTCTCGCTGGTGGGAACCGACTTGATGGGAAACGCCTCGAGCTTGTTGAACCGCTGGATGAGGTTTACGTGGGTCGGAGTGCCACCTTCGCGGGGGTACTCGCCCATGATCGCCTTCCAGGTCTCCTGGTGGCAGGGCTTGATCACCACACCCTTGAGCTTCTCCCGGGTGTAGAGACCTTTGTCGCCCTTCTCCCAGACGACGTCCATCTCGAGCTGTCCCGACTCCTTGAAGGTCTGCGGCGTGAGGATGGCATCCTCCGACGGCTCCGCCAGTCCGATGGGGCGGCCGTCGACGTCGTAGATCTTCCAGTTGCACGGGACGGGGATACCTTCCTCCGGCGTCCAGTTGTGCGGCGGGTAGAGGTCACCCTCGCCCCTCCGCGTCTGGATGCGCGCTACGCGCTTCTCGGGGAAAGCCGTGCGCGTCGGCTTGTAAAACACCAACTTGTCGTTTTCCTTGCTGTCCAGGATGGGAACGACGATACCGGTCATGTTGCCTCCTGCCGCGATGGGCAGATATGTAGGTGGGGAATTTAACCCCGTTCGGTTGTAGTTTTCCCAGGATGGGAATGTGTAGTTGTACGCAAAAAACGTACCAAATATAATACCATAGAATAGCTCTTTTGTCAATATGCCTTTAGAAAACTTTTCTTTGTAAAGTGGACAAAAAATTTAAAATGTAGTATAATCGTCTTATATTTACCTGTAAGTCCTATGAACCCCTTTGAGATAGGAACAAAACCCGAACAACTCAAGGAATCGGGCAAAAAAGTTATCGAAGCGAATCTTGCCGACCCTACCAAACAGCAAGAGGCGGGGGTCTTGGTTAATGAGTTAATTGATGAACTGATTACTAACCCCGCTGGAGCCCCTGCGGGTTTTATTGATACCTGGATTAGTAGCGCTGCCGATGACGTAAAAACTGCTGTCCTTAAAACACTTCAAGAACTTGGATTTTTGGCAAAACCAGAAGATAAAACAAAAGCGTCGAGCGATAAAAAGGAGTTGCCTAAATATAAAGAGTACAAACTTGAGTGGCCAAAAGATCCTAAAAATGGAGACATTTTTATAAAATCAGAAAAAGTAGGATCACCGACTGGTAATCCCTACCCTTCACCCGTACCAATTCCGCCTCGGCTCCAAGATATTAAAGACGCGACTGATGCAGGGGTTCAAAAATTTCTTAAAGAAATAGAACAACATCTCCAAGCATCTCACGATGTAATGAAGATGCGACTAAAACCGAAAGGTGCCGAATCGAGTGTTAATGTCGACCATTTTGATAATCCCCTTGAAGGCGACGGAACGCTTACGATACCATTGAGTGGGCCACTCCCCGATTGGCTTCTTACCGAATTAAAAAGAATTCCTGAGTTACGAAGGATTATTAAAAAAGATCATCCCGCTACCAAAAAAGAAAAAGATTGTGCAAAAAAAATAATTAATTTTACTAAGAATATTGAATGGGAAGCACGAAAATATCTCCTTACAGAAGCGGTACGAAGCCTTGGGTATGATTCTGATATCCCAGAATATACCCCATTGCCAATTGAGATTCCCGAAGACGCAGCTCCCGCGGCAAAACCCGTTCCCGCAAAACCAGCAGCTCTCGCCACACCCCCATCGCCCGCTGCCGCTGGCGCTGGAGCGGGCGTCCCTCCCCCGCCCAAACCCCCAGAAAAACCGGGTGTGACCATCGAGGACACGAAGTTTTCGAGTATCCCTGAAATGTATGCCGAACTCTTAAGCAGCGACAAAGGCGGCGATAAGCGCATTAATTTTGATATCTCGAGCATTACTCGCTCCGACAAAGGTAAGATTGTTTCGGATGAAAAATTATTAAAAGATAAGAAAGTATCAAAGTTGGCAGCACAACTGTACGATCGTATTTACGATGCCTTGGAGTCGATTATTAAAACGCAGGTGCGGCTGCTTGGAAAAGCAAAGAAGGATTCGCCGCTACTCACCCTCAACACCAGTTTATTTAAAACTACACTCACATTGGGGAAGGCTCTTGAAGCGGCCAGCGAAGACGATTACAAAGATGCTCTGGATGGAAAATCTTGGGACGGCGCCGAGTTTGGCCGCGTAGCCGACAGCATTATGAAAGAAGCTCTGTGGCCACTGCTGACCAAAGGGATGTCTAAGGGTATGGGCGCGGAAGCACTCCTGCAAAAAGCTGATGGCTTTGCGGGGGCACTCGAACGATTCTACTTAGAAAATCTCGAGGAGAAAGCGAAGGAAAGTGAAAAAGCTAAAGGTAAGACCGACGCAAAAGACGGCACCAAAAAACCCGACGGTAAAAAAGAAGAAGCCGGTGGGAGTGACGAGGCAAAAAAGGCCAAAGCCGAAATAGAAGCGAAATATTCGTATCTTACTCCTGGCGAAATGGTTATCATTCAACTGGGTGATGGCGCGAATGCGCGCGTTGAAGAATTCCAATTCGTAGAAGTGGGTGACGATGGTAAAACAATGGTGGTCCAAAAGAAAGATCCTGATAGTCCTGGTGACTATATTTTTGACCATTACCCCGAAAAACAATTTGGGCTCTTGAACCGCGAACTCAAACAATACGATCGGGTACTGTGGCAGAACTCGGTCGGAGAATTAAGCGAAGATTGGCAAATACAAAAATTTGAAGACGATAAAACGCGCGTTACGCTCATGGGCATCGGGTCCAACTTAGGGGCACTTGGTATTCCAAACATCCCCGTAACGCAACTCCGGAAGTTCTATCCCAAACTTGATCTTGAGGCCAAACCAAAAGTCCGCCGCTTGGATGCAAAAACAAAAGCCTGGGAAACAGATTGGATTGCGAGCCCCGGCAAATGCATGAAAGATTCTGACGCAAACGACACCGAGCAAGCATATCCCGCAATTCAAAAACCAGGACAGCCCAACAGATACGTACTGGAAGCGAAACTCATGAAATGGAACCCACCAGCATGGGTAAAAGCGACAACGCCCGAAGGGATGACAGAATTTGAAGCGACTATTACAAACCCACAGGACAAGGCGTTTATCGCTAGTATCAAACAATGGTTGGATACAAAAAAATCCCCCGCGCAAGAACGATATAAAATGCTTACTACAGCGCATGAACAAGTGCGTCGATGGATGAGTAGTGCTGAAGAACGACCACGATAATATTTTCCACCAATTCTATGGCAATGGAAGATGATCCATTTAAACAAGCGATGGAAGCTGCTAAACATGCGGGCGTTACGCCCGATGCTGCTTCAACGACTGCAGGAGCGCCGCGCCCTGCCGATGCAGCGGGCGCTGTGAATACCCCCCCACGCGCAGATGATCCTGCCGCTGTGCCGGATGCGAGCCTCCAAACACGGATTGACGAAATCAGTAAAAAAACACTAAAGAACAAACAAATGTGGGATGACATCCAAGCATCTCCTAAGAAAAGTTTAGACCAGATCAAAGAACAAAAAAGAATTACTGCCGAATCCACTCAGCTTGTTGCAGAGCGTGAAGTATTAAAGGCGCGACTCGCCCTACTAAATGCCCACGAAACAACCCCAACCCCAACAGCAGAGCCCGCGAAAGAACGAAAAGGGGCCGCGGAACATGGCGTTGAAGCAGCGGGTGACACCATTGATGGTGGTAAAATCCCCAACGAAGATTCCATTACCGTTGACGACGAACATGGTTTGTACGCCGTGTACGACGGTGTAAGCACTCCCGCTGGCGCCGAAGAAGCGTCGGCATTTGTCAAAAAATATATTGAAGACCACGTACTGGAACTCGAAGGCTTTGCCACCGCCGAAGAAGCGTCGGAAAAATTAACACAACTCGTAAAAGACGCTTCAGTCGAACTTTCGAAGTATCTTTCTACAAATTATGCTGGCACCGATAAAGTGAATTTGTCCACCACCGCATCGATTGTGAAGATCTGGCATGGCCCGAATGGGGAGCGCAAAGCGATCATTAGCAACGTGGGCGACAGCCGCGTGTATAAAAAACTCCTTAATGGGAAACTCGTTTCGGTGACCCTCGATGATAACCTTATCTTGCGAGACCAGGGACCTGCAATCGCCCGAGAGATGCAAGATTTTTTTGCGAACCTCACACTCAATCTTGGCCCTTTAAACGATCACATCACCGGTGGCACGCAGCTCAATGATGTTGAAAAACAACGGTATCGGGATGCTCTTAAACCACTCATGAAGGATAAAGATATTTTTGATCCCGCCAATAAGGTTGAGGTTGAAAACGCGAATACATATTTTGATCTGCGTAATTATATTATCAACGCTGTGGGTGGGGCAGGTGCGAGTAGCACCAAACCGCGCCCCACGATCGTTACTTTACAAGAGGGCGAGCAACTCGTGATCACCTGCGATGGCGTACACGACAACCTCACCGACACCGAGATACTCACTGTGCTCAATGAAAACGGTGGCCCTGTCGGCAATACGCGCAACCTCCTGATGCAATCAATGAAGCGGGGAACAATCGAGACCACGCACCCACGTTCCAAGCGCGACAACATAAGCGCGATTATTATCAACATTAAAAAAGTGGAGCAACTCGATGCGGCAAAAACCCCACCAACGGAATCGGCGCTGGAACTCAAGGCCAACGCCCTCGAACAAAAAATGCTTGTGTTCTCGCAAGAACTTGCTGAAGTTAAAAAGCAAAACACAGAAACAAACACAAAACTTGCCGCGGCCACAACAAAGTTGGATGACTTTAATAATTTGATTGCAAAAGTTCAGGCACGCCGCGCCGAATTAGCACGATCTGCGGCCCCGCCGCCGGCACCACCCATACCCACGCCCGATATTCCCCCTGTTGTCGATACAACCCCTCCCGAGCTGTTGGCACTCCCCCCAGAAACGCGATGGATGGCAACCGTTAAAATGAACAACCCCAGCGAAAGAATACGGATTCGTGAAGCAGTCGCCGCCCGCTTAAACGTCGACCCCAGTAAGATTGACGTTGTAAAAAGTTCGTTTAAAGAGACAAACGGCGTCGCAATTCTTCAACAGGTTCGAGTTGATGGTATTGATCTTGAAATAGAAAACGATTCCATCCGCAGAAAGAACACCACCCAACTCCAACCCTTTACGGCAGAAGGATTGAAGCAATTAACAATGGATTTAGAAAATGAAACGATGGCGATTGATCATACTCACCTGCTCTTGAGCCACCTCTATTTCCCCGGCAACGAACCAATTAATTACACCGTAGAGCATGGAGAGGACCCTGAAAAAAACCCCATCCTCCTTGTTACCGTCACATTCAATAGTGGCGACACGGTCACTATTTACCCCGAGAATAAAAAAATTGTTGGATACACGAGCAAAAAAACATCCATCCACGAACAATGTAATCCCCCGCTCGATCTAACGGCGACAAAATTACGAGGGGTGCTTGAGAAAAAATAACTCTATGGCATTCGAAGCGCCAAAAAAATCCGACGAGGAGCAGATTGATGAACAACTTGCGTTGATGGATGACATCGACGAACTTGAGGCGTTCGAGCAACTCCTTGTTGAGCAGAGGGATGAAAAACAAACCGAGATCGCGGGACTTGCTCGTGATGCGGCAGAGTCTGTTGTACAAATAAAAGCGATCGAAGACCAGATGGTTGCGCTTACGGATGAACTCGCGCAACTCAAGGAGGAAATTCGCCTTGGGAAGGAAGCGACTGCAAGTGCTTCGGCGGGCACGGGCCCCACGGGGGTGCCACCGAGTACCGCAGATGAGATGGAAGAAGCGCTCCGCCAAGCCCGAGCGGCCGCGGCCTCACACGCCGGTGAGACGGCGCCTGGCCCCGGAGACCCCGCAGCCACCGACGAAAAATACGAATGGGGTCGCGGAGAAGAAGCTGAAGTCGACCCGAAATCGTGGGAGGAAAAACCATCGAATTTTTTTGGCAATGAAGGGTGGCTGCCCAACGCCGGCGTTAATCTTTTTAATAAATATCAATGGTTGCGCGTTGTGGTGGGGTTGCCCGCTAAAATTTTATCAAAGATCACAGCGGTCGCCTCCTTTACCACCACCCCCATCGAATTTTTTTTCCATAGCGGAATGAGGGACGCAGAACGACGGGCGCTCGCCGAAGTGATTACAGCCGCGCAAAAAGAAATCAAAGACCAGCTCACGAAAGATGGTGGACCGAAAGATGAAGGTGAAACAGCGATCACGGGGAAGATTCATGCCATCGAAACAACCATCGAAGGAATGGCCTATGTGCCGCAAGAATGGAAAAAAGCACTCGTTGACCGTCTTAAATTACTCCTCGAAGACTATCGAAAAAATGAACAATGGGAAGATGATCGATATGCGAAAGAAATCGCCCGTATCATCGGCGAATACGTGGTTTCAAAATCAACCAAAACAGAACTCGCTGCCGACGCCGCAAGCACAGTATTCGTGGCGGGCAGTGCCATGTTCCCGGCGCTTCTCGCTGCACGCGGAATTAGTAGTGCGGGGTTTTCATACTATATCCGGTACACCAAAGAGACCCATGCCTTTGAACGTACCCATTGGAAAGAGAAACGACGACTCGAGGCCGACGAATACGAGCTGGAACGCGCCAAAGTGGCGGCCTGGGATAAGGTGCTTAAAAAATGTTCGTATGAGTGGGCCCAAGGAATTGGGAGCGTTGCCTCGACTAAATTTTTTAGCGGTGGGTTGAACCCATTGCGGAATCGATTTTGGAAAGAAAAAATATCGTTTGTTCAATCACTCTCAACGCTCGCGCGGGCGGTTGGTATTGGATCTGCTGCCGCGCACTTGAGCGACACCGACATTGTCCCAACGGTTGATAAAATCCTGCATGCCTACGAACAGCATGGTGGAGCGGGTAACGCCGTGCTCGCAGGCTTCTACCATAATGCTGAACACGCCATCGCGCTGCCACGAAAAATCTTTAAATGGGCGTTTGGAAATGAGCCGAGCACAGTACCAGTCGTGAGCGCACCGATCCACCACGAACCAACCCCTGTAGCCCCCCACCCCATCGAACAGATCGACGCGCCGCCCAAGGTATTATTTACCATGCGCAGTATCCATAGTTTGCGCGACCTTGGGTATGTTAATAAAAGTTCGGAACCGTTTGTCAACGACCGCGTGCGCATGTACGAGGTAGATGGCGTGCGGTTTGAAACGCGCGTTGTGGAACAGTTGGATAGCCACGGCGACCGCGTTAAACTCCCGCAGATCATCTCAATTAATAATCGGAATGTTGAAGCTATTGATATCACGAGCGAAAAACAATTTTATCAAACCCTCAACGACCCCGACCAATACTCGGTGCCCCTTGATACCCCCGTCAACAATGTTAAATTTAATTATTGGATTGAGCATACGTCGCATGGCAACGAGTTCCACCGATTCTGGCAGCGCGATGGAATTGATTATGAAATAAAAGGGACAAGCGTGTACCAAGATATTGAAACAAAAGAATTCTATACGTTGCCTCCCGGACACACCGTACACCACAAATATGACGAGCTCCAAAACATTATGAAGTATAACGTTGTGGGTGTGCGCATGGATGGGGTGTATCACTCGGTGAATGTCCCACTCAATCACCCCATTCATGGGGATGCCGACCCTAATGTAGGATTTGCAAAATTCCATAAAAGTGTGGGATCAGGAAGAATTAATCTTAACTCTATTAAAGCCCCGAGACTCGCTCCGCCCACAGGAGAGACTCCCCCATTTGACCCCAAAACAATAGGGAAGCCTGACCCGGTGGTTGTGGCACCTGCTACTCCCCCACCTCCAATCGCGGCGCCGATAGAAAAGAAAATAGTTGTTCCGCCAGTGATCCTGAAAGAGCCTATACCAGCACCTCCAGCAGCAGGTCCCGTTGCAACTAAATCAGTGGAAGCGGTTAAGATAGCAACTCCCGCGACTATTGCAGAACCACTCAAACCGACTGAAACTTCAGCGACTCCAACAGTTGTTGAGACTCCACCCACACCAATAGCGCCACCAGCCATACCACCCGCACCCGCACAAATCATTCCGGCACCAAAGGCAGCTCCCATCCAATTCGGCACGCCCGGTGAGGGGCGCCAAGTGGACCCCTCGGGACCACGCTCGGATAGTCGATCATTTTCAGGCAGTAGCGCGCACAACGCCATTGGCCGGGGTGGAAGGGGCGCTCCCCCGATTGATTTTAGCGGTGGTCACACTGAACGCCGACAACCCTATGAAGGCAAGTTTGTTGACCCGGGCCGACAAGTCGACCCCACCGGCCCCATTGGTAAAGACTTAAAAGAAGCGCTCGCCGCTCAAGAGGCCGCTGGGCAATTGAGCGCGAGTTCATCGGGCCGCATTGCGCAAAAAATCTTTGATCGAGAGTTCCTTACACAACATGGAATGAAACCAGGGCAGTTGACCGACGCGCAAGTTTCGCAACTGCAAAATTTAAAAGAGAATGCGCGACTACTATTGGAAGGAAAAAATATTAAGGGGGGTGATAGCGTGGGTATTACACAAGATGATTTCCACAAAGCCATGGGCGTGAACCATGTTGGCAACACATGGTTAGTGGAAATTAAAGATGAGGCACAATGGAAGTCAGTACTCAATAAACTTCTTGAACGAGCACAACACCACTTCCCCGAGCATTCAACACAAGCGCCTCATATTGAAGATACACCATCACAAGGTGGTAGTGGCGCCTCCATGCTTGAGTCCCATGCGCCCAAAAATCTCCCCGTGAGTAATGGCGCACATATTGAAATACCGCAACCATCGGTGGATGAAAGTATCGGGAGAATCCTTAAAAATACAGGGTTAACCGCCCATGGACGATTCCGTGAAGTAAGCAATGTAATAGAGCATATGGAGAAAGGCCGCTTTACCCTCCATACCCCTGAAGGGGAAATCACGATCGCAAAACTTGGGAACGGTCCCGGAGCATTTATTAAACTCCCGGACGAAGAATCCTCACGCTTCTGGAGCCCCAAGACCGCCGCGGCTATTGAGAAATTGTTACGGAAGTAGAAAACCAAAACCACCACTCCGTCATTCTGGTCCCGCCACAGCGGGACTTGTCCAGAATCCCAACAACGATCGGATCCTGGTCTCGGCCAGGATGACACCAAAAAAAGAACACCCGTTTTGGGTGTTCTTTTGAATCTAAGTGTTGCGCCCCTCAACCCCGCTTCGGCGGGGCTCGGGGAATAACAAAGGAAGTTATTGTTTAATCGGCATAATCAAATGCAAGTATTGCCGCTTGGCGTCGGTGGATTTGAGAATAATAGGATTATTTTTTTGTGTCATGTCTAGTGTTACCATATCCCCTTTAATCGCCGAAAGCCCATCAAGCAGGTACCGGTAGTTGAGAGTGATATCATTCTCTTCCCCCGTGACCTGTGCGCTAATAGAGGCATCATATTCCCCCACTTGGGTATTGGCGGCCTTAATGCGCAATTCTTGGCCCGTGGATGAGAATGAGCAGTGTACGTCGTTCATGCCGCTTCGACAAAAAAGACTCGCCCCTTTTACCAACCCAATCAATTCCTTAGTAGCCACCGTCGAATGCGTGGTTGTGTCTTTTGGGATCACCTGCCGATATTCGGGATACCGACCTTCAATCAACCGACTAATAATCTCACCCTCCCCACAACGGATGGTGAGTTGATTTTCACCAAAGGTCATTTTAACGGCCGTCTCATCACCCGCATGTCCCGCGAGCCGTTCTAATTCTTGGAGGGTGCGTTGGGGAACAATGCGTGATTGTGTTTCGGATACGGGTATGACGAGTGGGATTGTTCGTTCACCGAGTCGGAAGCTGTCGGTAGAAGCAATGGTAAGTGTTGAGCCTTCGGCTTTCATAAACACACCATGGATCTCGGGGCGTGATTCATCACTGGCGACCGAAAATAGAATTTGACTCAATGCATCCGTACAATCACTCACAGTGCATACAACCTCTACACCCGAAGATAGTATGGGGATCACGGGGAATTCTTCGGACGACACTCCGCGCAAACTAGTTTTTGAATTCGCACAAGTAATATGGAGCGTATTCCCTTCAACCTCACAATCGACGCGCTCATTAGGAAACACGGTGACGATTTCCAAAAACACCCGAGCAGGCACCGTGATCTCGCCCACCTCATCAACCTTACCCCGTACACTGTAGCGCATTCCAATCTCCAAGTTTGTGGTTGCAAATTCGAGTGCCCCTTGTTGGGCGCTAATACGAACATTTTGTAAGATTGGGAGAGTAAGGTTTTTGGATGCGATCGAACTAACCACCTGTAACGCATTATATAAATGTTCCTTTAACACCGAAAATTTCATACACACTGTTTATTGATTTATTCTCTTCTTAATAAACAAATAAATTATTAAATAAATAAACTACCCTATACGTCGTATCTTAATGTAAGTGTATATAAAGTCAATAATAATAGTAATAGGGCTGTGGATTAGTGTGTATAAGTTATGAACACCCTTATATTAAGGGAAAAATTGGTGTGGATATGTTGGTGGGGATAACATTTTAATAAGTGGATAAGAGGTGGATAAAAAGATACAAAAACTTTTTCAATAAAAAGAGGGTAATTATCAACAAATTACCCTCAAGATATCCCAAGCTATTGCACACCTTATACACTAGTTATCCTCATGCCGTTGCAAACGAATATAAACGCTGTTTTAATTGTTCGATATCTGTTCGCATTTTTTCATTTACTTGGACTTCTCTATTTATTTTCTCATAAGCATGTATTGCAGTGGTGTGATCCCTTCCCCCCACCTCCTGCCCAATGGTTGGGAAAGAACTCTTCATTTCAACACGCATAAGGTACATCATGATCTGTCGTGGTAGGGCCAACCGCTTCATTCGACTCTTGCCCAACAAATCATCGATCGTGAGATCATAGTACCCAGCCACCGTGTTAATGAGGCCGCGAATATTCACGGGTTGATGTTTTGATTGTGTGGTCGTTGTCTGGAGTGTTGAAAGGATTGACCGCACGTTTTCAGGGGTTAATTCCATGTGATTAAGATCACGATACGCCACGAGGCGATTGAGTGCCCCCTCTAATTCACGGATGTTGTTTTGAACAAGTTCTGCAATATAGGTAAGGATGCCATGATCCAACACAATATTATGGTCCTGGCACTTGGATTCGAGTATTGCAATCCGGGTTTCAAGGTCGGGTTGACTAATATCCGCAATCATTCCCCACTCAAACCGCGTTAACAGGCGATTTTCAAGTGTGGCAATTGCTTTTGGAGGACGGTCTGAGCTAATAACAATTTGCTTGTTCTGTTGATGGAGTTCGTTGAATGTGTGGAAAAATGCATCTTGTGTCCCCTCTTTACCAGTAAGGAATTGAATGTCATCAACCATTAAAATATCCATTCCGCGATAGAGGTCGTTGAATTCCTTACCCTTTCCATTGCGAACGCAGTGGATGTAGTCGTTGGTAAACCGTTCACAAGTAACGTAGAGTATTTTTACGTTCGGGTTTTGTTCAATAGATTTGTTTCCAAGGGCGTGGAGGAGGTGAGTTTTGCCCAATCCTACTCCACCATAGATAAATAAAGGGTTGTATGATTTGCCGGGGTTCGTAGCCACCGCCAAACACGCCGCATGGGCTAATTCACTCCCTTTTCCCACAATATAGGTGTCAAAACTGTATTTTTTGTTAATACCGCTGGGGTGGTTATCAAATCGTTGTCCTGTTGAGACTCCCGCCACGGGTGTTGGGAGGGGGAATTCGCCCTCGGGGGTGGTCGTAGACATCATCACTGGGGTTTCGATCGGCGTGCGAAGCATCTCCACCTTATAGATAATCTCTTTGACGACCTCTCGGGTGATATTAGAAATTGCTTTAATAATGGCGGGATGAT
>JGI1358J11329_10001463_pt1 | contig 19400 bp, 21 predicted proteins | sample Subgroupgradi54m_FD_11329 | JGI IMG/M metagenome (IMG submission 11329)
CGGCGTACCAGATATACCTTGGAAGGCGGAAACTTCTTGGCCACCATTCCGAGGAGCATCGCCGTGAGTTCGGTACTTGTCACAGCGCCGAGCGATTCGCGGTATGCGGAGGCGATGACCTGGTCCAGGTTACCGTAATCGGAACCGTGAGCCATTGCTACGGTGCTGTCCGTTACAGCATTGTCTCGCCAGCCCATTTTCACATGTTGGACATGTTTGTAAGTGACATCTTGACCTTGCGGGAGAATCGTCACTTCAATATCGAGGCCTTGCACCGCCTCCTTGACGATCTCTTCGTAGAGACCATTGGCGCGGAAAGCAATTTGAGTCGTCGTCATGTCTATCTCCTTCCCCAGAACCCCGAGGAGCAGGTTGGCTGTATGCCGGGTAACTGTTTCAATGAGCTTTTCTTATCTGCATACAGTATGCCAGAAATGTACTTGACAGTAAAAAATAAGATTGTACTTAACATATTAATACCACAAAGTCCTTATATAATAATGGTTATTCATCATGTATTAATGTCGAGAAAACTTTACAGAATTATGGAAAAGGGTATACTTTTGATATGGAACTCCGAGAAAAGCTAAAAATACTTGATTTGTCAGTTAAAGAAGAAAGAGTGCTTTTGGCACTTCAGCAAGGCATTTTTACACCACTTGAGATATCAAGAATGACCAAAGTCACACGCCCAGCGGTGTATGACATTTTCAAAAAGCTAAAGAAAAGGGGATTGGTAGAGTCGCATATTACTCATGGAAAGAAATCATGGCACATAGTAAGCGATAAGGAACTTGCAAACGCTCTGTACGAGACAAAGAAAGTATTACTTGCATTTAGTGACGGCAAAGAAGAAGTAAGTGGTGTGAGTGACAGTACTATAGTCGTGCACCGTGGAAAAGAAGCAGTAAAGAAAGCTGTTTTCGGAATGATTCTACACAGAAAGAACGAACGATTTCTTTGTTACACCTCATTTTCTGATGTTTTGGATAAAGGATGGCTTACTATATTTACGCCGGAAGAAATCAATGAGTTTAATAGAATCGTTAAGAAAAATGGAATAATTTCCGAACTTGTTGCGCCAGAACATTGGATAGAAGATCACTACAAAGCAATGGGGGTATCCTGGGCGAAAGATTATGAAGGCAGATCTTCATCTGCTGTGTCTCTTCCTCAAGAGTACTTTAAGCATTCAGGTCAGCTGTTTGCGTTCAAAGATGCGATGTACCTGCTTGCGCTTAGAGATCAGTTGATTATAGAAATCAAACATAGTGACATACAGAGAATGATTCTTTCCATGTATGAGTTTATGAAAGATCATGGAGAAACAATTGATATAAATAAAATCCTTAGAGATCTGATGGAGAAAGAAACAAAAGCTACTTCCGCGGAAGAGGGGAGCTAAGGTTGAGAGTGGTGGATATTGTGTAGATATGCGTTAGCTGTCAGTTAAATACAAAAAAGAGCGCAAGTCGATGACTTGCGCGAGCGATTTTATTTTTGAGAATCTGTTTTCTTTCTGGCTTGAGCACCCCATCCAAATTCTAAACCAAATATCCTTCCAAATTCTTTTCTTGTCACAAGGTGCACGTTGTTCGGGATGTATGGTTGTGAAAAGTCCTTTCTCGATAATACATACCCTGATTTTGGTGACAGAACTTTATCGACTGCTTGAGTTACAGAAAGATCTGGGAACAGCTTTTTGCCTTCCTTCATATAAACTTCAAGCAGTTCCAGAATGGACATCTGCATCAAACTGTCTCCTTTGTAATTCTTAACAATAATCCTGTTGCGTTCGGTCGTGCGCAGCAAAGTACGAAGACGTACATATCGATCTTGACCAATGCGTTGTCTAAGTTTTACTAACTCTGCGGCGCTTACACCACATTTAAAAGCAAGACGCTTGAGCTTTTGTTCGTGTACTAACATTTCATCGCTAGTGAGAGGGTAAGGGCTATTTTTTTCTTTTTTGCTATCCATTTCCCAAAATCCCCAACGCAGTAAGATTTGTCTAACTCTTTCTCCTGAAACGTTATATTTCTTCCCTATTTGTTCCAAAGTCTGTCCTCCTTCTTTTAGTTCGGGTATTCTCCACAACCGCTGGTCAATCATTACAGGTTTAGCGGGTCGACCGACCGGTCTCTTCACTGTATAGACTTTTGGAGCTCTCTTGCCTTCGCTTCTTTCAAGGCTTGTTTCTTTTCTCTTTTCTTGCTCGTCTAATGCAAGAGCAAGCTTTATAACCTGTTTGTTGTTTATTATTTTAATCTGTTCTCTCGTTTGCAACTGAAGGACAGTTTCTTCCAAAAGATCTTGGATTTCTCCTAATGTTATAAGTACATCCTCAAGGGAAGGAGAACTCGAGAGAGCAGACAGAAAAAGTAGTCTTGCTTCAGGATCGCTTTCTGCAAATTTTAGCGCAAAGTCACGGCTTTTAGTTGCATATGTGGTAGCTTTTACCGCGAGTTTAAGTTCTCTGGAAGCATTTCTTATGCATGAACTCAAGTGAAATTTGTCAGAGCATAACTCACACAAATACCTGCCATGGCTGATAAATCTATCACTTGCAACGGGGTTCCCGCAATCACAAACTGTTTTGCGGGGTTTATTAGGTGTCTTTTTTGTGCCGGTGATTCCAAACCACATGATGTGCTCCTTGTACAGGTTCTACTATTCGAAATGAAAGTAGTTTATCTTTTACTCTACGTAAAGACTTTCCAAGTATCAAAAAGTAATTTATAGCTAACAGACTTTAGTTACTTTACCTTGTAAATAAAGGATATTTTAGTATTTAAAATTGACTAATAGTTAGTTATTTGATAGAGTTGTAAGCAAGGTGAAAAAGAAAGAAAGTAATCTATTACAGCTACTCCCAAGCGAAAAGAAAGTTTTCGGAGTGCTTTCTGCTGTCGAGACAATCTCTCCAGCTGAAATCGTTAGACGTGCGAAAACATCTCGTACTACGGTGCTTCATGTTCTTAACAAGTTGCAATCCCGTGGTCTCATCCAGTCAGTAGTAGTTGGTAAAAGGAAAGAATGGAAACGCACAAGTGGTTCTGTCTTAGAACAAGAAATTTCTGGTATTGAAACTTTCTTTGATATTCCGCATAAAAAAGGATCTATTCCAGGATTTGCTATTATTTCTGGGACAACGGAACTTAAATACAAATATTGGGAGCTATTAAAAACAATTCCAAAGCATGGACGTTTCGTGGGGGTGCAAACAACTGACTCAGGTCTTTCCTGTATTAAAAAGCTCGGAGAAGACGAAGTAAGAAAAATGAATGAATTTATTTCTAAACAACAATTTGTTGTGGTTGCTGTTCTGGAGGAAGATTGGTTATCGCGTATTGCAAAGAAACACAGCAAGGAGTGGCTTTTAAGTTTTAAGAATAGAATCGCAGCAACAGCATTTGTTCCAAAAAACTATTTTAGTTTTAACGCTGAACTGGACATTTTCGGAACAAAAGCAATGCTAGTGAACTGGGAAGACGAAAGTGCTGTTCTCATTGAAAATAAAGAAGTGGTTCATATGCTTAAATCATTGTTCCAATTTATGCACGATAATGGAAGGCGGTTAAATCACAATGAGATTGCAAAAATCATTCTAGAAGATAAAAAGAAATAATTATTTGATATCAAAATACTTTTTGAATATTTTTCTAATTGTCAGGGTCTTTTCTTTGCTCTTTTCTACAACTATCTTGAATGAACCTTTTTGTTCAGAAAGGGTTTTTATAAATTCTCGCGCAGTAATTTCTGTTTCTGTATTAAATATAGTGTCCATTTGCGACAAAACTTTCTTGTCGATATAATTGTAGATTACATAATCACCGAGAGTACAAATAAATTGATTGAAATACTTTTGTGAGACACAGTGAACTTGAACCGTTTTCATTTTCTTTTTAAGGGTACTATCGAGAGGCGATATCGACCCAACAAGCAGATAAGCTTTAGCCTTTTTCTTAAATATGTAATTGATATACCAATCTACTAGAGGAACTTTATCAAGGTAAGTATAGTTATGTAGGTCGTAAAATAAAAAATCTCTTTCATCGGGTTCCAAAGAAGAAAGAATAGTAACAAAAAGCTGTCCGTATAACGTATCAACTTCGTTTAGTGTCTTTAATTTAAATATCAGTTTTTGTTTGTCTTTCGGAAGAGCTTCTTGGTAAAGTTGTTTGTTAGGTAGATATTCAGATAAGGTATCAATAGTTTTTTGAAGCCATATAAGGTTTGGTTGTACGGTCTGCGTTATCCAAATAACTTTCTCTTCGTGCTTTAACTCTCGAAGAATTTTATAAACACCTTGCTTAGTACAAATCTTCTTTGTAACAAAATGGGAAACAAGCTTTTTCGTAGAGATAAGTTTTGAATTAAGAATATATTCAAAAATGGTTTCTTTAAGGGATTTGGCAAGCATATATAGTAAACGATTCGTTTACTATATTTAATCATGTTCATATGATTTTATCAATGACAGAGAAATCCATTGTAGTATTTATTCCATGCGTGAGCTGATACGAGATCCCATAGTTACTTCGAACTTGCCCCATAAATACTTGGGAATGTTTGGGATGATATGGATTACGTTTCTTCTTGTAACTATTTTTACTTCGCTTAAAACATTCGATATTTTTGGTTTTACTTTTGTGGCAGTAGCAATCGGGTATCCAGTGACGTATATCTTTTCAGATATTTTCACAGAAGTTTATGGTTATAGAGTTTCAAGAAAAATAATTTGGTCTGGTTTTTTGTGTATTGCTATAGGAACATCAGTTGCATATCTTTATACGCTTATCCCACCAAGTCAGTATTTCGGAAGTATAGAAAATAATTCTTTTAATTTAATTTTTCGTGCGAGTCCGCTCATTGCATTTGCGACAATACTTGGATTTTGGCTTGGTGAACTTACTAATTCTTTTATCCTTGCTAAATTGAAGTTATTTACAAAAGGTAAAAAAGAGTGGTTGCGGTATATTCTCTCTACTTTCTTTGGTCAATTAGTAGACAATACCGTAGGGGTAACTACTATCGTTCTTAGATCTCATTTGTTTTCCCAAAAAGAAGGCTTTTCTATTGTGGTGACTACGGTTATTTTCTGTACAGTGTGGGAAATGATTGCTTCTCCCATTACTCATCCAATTATTCGATTTATAAAAAAGAAAGAAGGGATAGATACCTATGATGTCGGGACGAAGTTCAATCCTTTTGTTTTCAAGTAAAAGCCACTTCCGCGGAAGAGGGGAGTTGAGATTGAGAGTGGTGGATTTTATATAAAGCAATCTAAATGTTAGAATCGTTTAAGAAACAAGGAGAAAACCATGAATATCATTCTTGCCACAAGAAATCCAAGCAAAACACTTCAAATTCAGGAGTTGTTTGCAGGATCACCATTTCAAATCCTCAGCCTCAATGATGCAGGTATCGTGGGTGAAGCCGTCGAAGACGGTGCCACCCTTGAAGAAAATGCACTAAAGAAAATAATGTTTGTCTACGACAAACTGAGTAACAAGGCGTGGGTAATGGCTGATGACACAGGGCTGTTCGTTCATGCGCTTGACGGCGAACCTGGAATACAAGCTGCGTATTGGGCCGGCCACAACGTTCCTACTGAAGAAACAACTGCCCATGCCCTGAAACAAATGGAGGGGTTGGAGGATCGCAGTGCAATGTTCAAGACTGTTGTTGCGATGATGTCCCCGGAAGGAGAAACCTTTTTCTTTAGCGGAGAAGTAGAGGGTGTGATGCAAAAAGCAGCACGCTTAAAACCACAACCGAAAATGCCCTACAGTCCGCTCTTTCAACCACACGGTTCTACTAAGGTGTGGGCGGAAATGACCACTGAGGAAGAAAATGCCATCTCGCATCGCGGCCTCGCGTTTCGGAAAGTGCGTGCATTTTTGGAAAGCCTCGATTGATGATGAGCCCCGACAACCGTCGGGGCTTTTTATATTTAATTTGCTTATTCAAAATACTTCAAAATCTTTTTCTTGATTGCGGAGGATTTCTTTTCTGATTTGGAGATAGTGAGTGTAAATGTACCGCGTTCATTCATAATGCTTTCTATTTCTTCTTTGTCAGCTTTGGTAAATGAAAGTGTTTGATGCTTTTCAATGAACGAAGAAAGTCTTTTATTTATTTTTGAATCAAATATTGCATAGAAAATCCACGAATCAATTATATTGTAGTATTCATTTTCTTTTTGTTTTAATGGATTTTCATTAAATACATATTCAAAATCTTTTCCAAACATTTTTATTCTTTCCTTCGTCACTTTCTTATCCAGAGGAAGTATATGTGTAAGAATGTGTCGTGAAACTCTTCTCTTCTTCACATGCTTTTTTATCCAAGCATTATCAGTGCTTGTGTGTGAGTACATAAACCAGTCGTGCGGTGCGATGACGTAACTTATATGAGTAATAGGGATTGTCTCTTGAACAACAAGAAAGGAGTGTGTCCAAAAAATATCAAGCTCACGAAGGGTTGTAAATGTAAATTGTAAGTGTCGTCTGTTTCCCGCTTGCAACTCCTGCAAGTACGTATTTAGTTCGTAGGCTTTTGCTGTTTTTTCTAGTGTTTCGATTTGTTCCATAATCCATATTATGGAAAGGGAGACGGTACGACGATGAATAGTAATAACTTCTTCTTTTCTTAAAATACGAAGTGCTTTGTATACCCCTTGGACAGTGGTTCTTTTTTCTAAAGAAACCTCAAACACAATATCAGAAACCTTTCTGGGTCCTGATGACAGTTTGCTTATAATAGTATTTCGTATAAAAGAAGGGGATTCCATGTACAAAGCTTTTAAACTTTAAGTTTAAAAGCTTTGTACAGCATATGGAAAGTTTGAAAGAGTGTCAAGGGATATGTAGCGTTATGCATAGACGTAGCAATGTCTGTTACGATTCTTGAAAGGGTTTGGTATGCCTCCAAGTGGTTATTCTCAGTTTTCCATCACGAGCTTCGTTGCCTTCCTCAAAGAGGCGCTTAGCGACCTCAAAGGTGAAGTGGCACAAAGGAAGTATCCTTCGCTGGAAGCAGGACTTTCCTATGAGATTTTCCAGATTGAAACTGTGCGCAACTCACCTGAATTGAGACCTTGCGAACAGGGAGCTCTTTTGGCAACAAAGGATTTTTACAAACTAGTCCTTGCTCACGGCGAAGAGCAAGCTCTCGTAGAGACGATGGGGAATATCACATCGCTTCACATCAACTCCGAGGGCAAGCTAGTCAGAAGAACGTAAGGTAACAGTTTTTTAAAAAGCGTAGTCGGAGACTACGCTTTTGTTTTGGTATACTAACGACATGGAAATAATTCTTTATACCGATGGATCGAGCCGAGGAAATCCGGGGAAAGGGGGATGGGGCGCGATTTTAATCGCGGAGGAGAAAGGAGTAGGGAGCAAGGAGAAAGAATGGGTGCAGGAATTAGGAGGCAGAGATCAGATGACAACGAATAATAGAATGGAGATTACGGCGCTTATCGAAGGACTGAGATTTGTTTATAGTCAATTGTTAATTGTTAATGGTGAGAAGGCAAATTCAGGCAAAAACGCCGAAGGTGCTTTTGCAAAACTATTAACTATTAACTATAAACCATTAACTATCAACGTGCATGCTGACAGTGAATATGTTCTTAAAGGAATTTCTACATGGATGAAAGATTGGAAGAAAAGAGGATGGAAAACCGCTGCGAAGAAGTCTGTGCTTAATCAGGATTTATGGCAAGTGCTTGATGATCTCGTGCTACAACTGCAAGATGCATATGGGGTGAAATTCGTATGGACGCACGTACGTGGACATTCAGGTCATGTGTTAAACGATCGCGCCGACGAAATCGCAACCACTTTTGCCGACAATGAACCTACCGAATTGTATTCTGGTTTAAAAACTAAGTATCCCTACAAAGAAAAAACTAAAGCATAAGATATGCGCGTATCTATCCTGACACTAACAATCGCTTTGTGTGTTGGAATAGCATTTGGGATTTTGTATTCACATTCTTCGTTTGTTGTTTTGTTACTAATTGCGATTGTTGTAGTTCAAATTCCACTTTTATTTATTGCTTGGAGGAAAAATATAAAAAGAGAGATGGTGGTGTTTGTGACGGTGAGTGCTTTGGTTTGTTCACTTGGAATTATCCGCGGACAAATGTATGTTGAGCCGAAACTACCCGATGGATTACAAGACAAAGTAGTTTCTTTTTCTGGGATGGTGATCGATACTCCACAAATAAAAGATACGACACAAGTATTTGATATCGCTGTAGTGAAAAGTACAAGCACAGAGAAAGATTTAATTTTCCGTGTAACTGCAGCGCTGTACCCAAGGGTTATTGCAGGGCAGACAATTAATGTCACTGGGAAAGTACAAGGAGGCGATGTAATACTTCCTATTCCGCCGGATGCATACAAATCGTTTGATTATGCACAATACTTGCATACAAAAAATATTGTTGGAACAATTGCATTCCCAAAAATAGAAAACGATGTAGTAAGCATAGATACTTCTTTTACGTATCGCCTCTATTCGTTTCGGGAATCACTCGTAGAAAAAATAAAATCACGCGTGCCGTCCCCAGAAAATGCGTTAGCCTCTGGAGTGTTATTTGGGACTAACGAACTACCAAAAATCGTGCAGGACGAAGTGCGAACAGCGGGGCTTTCGCACATCATCGTCTTGTCTGGATTTAATGTGGCAGTACTTGTCGCGTTTGTGATGCTTTTACTTCGCTACACGCCATTTGTATTTCGTATTGTTGTTTCTCTAGTACTCGTGAGTACGTTTGTGGTTATGGTTGGAGGTACTTCGCTTCAAGCAGGGGGTGCGTCGCTCGTACGAGCGACGCTTATGGCGTATGTCGCGTTGCTCGCTCTCTATTTGGGTCGTGAATACCAAGCTCTCTATGCGCTTTTCTTTTCACTATGTTTGTATGTGCTTTTTATACCGCAAGCGCTTTTATATGATGTGTCACTTCACTTGTCGTTTCTAGCGACGCTTGGGCTTATTGTGCTATCTGGGCCAATAGAGGAACACATCAAGAAAATGTCTTTAATACGAATGCCTAGCTGGATTACTACATTAGTGTCGACCACACTTGCAGTGATGTGCTTTACCACTCCGTACTTGATGTATACGTTCGGATCTTTTTCTTTGTACAGTATCCTGGCGAATATTGTAGCGGTGCCACTTGTGCCAGTACTTATGGCAGCAACATCGCTTACGGTGGTATTTTCTTTTGTACCTCTTCTTGGGACGCTGTTTTCTTTTATTACATACGGTCTGTCTTCAATTATTCTTTTTATTGCACATATCACTTCGCTCCTACCATACGCAAAAATTCCATTACAGATTTCTTTTGTTGCAATGTGTGTGAGTTATATCGCGGTACTTTTATTTACCAAATATATGTCTCATAAAAAAGTAGTAGCTAATGAAGATCCTTCTATTATTTCGTTTTAGCTTCGAGGATTTTTTTATAGAAAATAAAGGCTACTACTACTCCGATTACAGCCATGATTAACGCATACTTTTGCCAAGAAAAATGTTCTCCAAAAAAATAACCGATAGAGAGAAATGCTGCAGCCCATACGAGCGAGGTAGAAGTAAAAAGAATAATAGCGGTAGATTTTTTAATACGAGCAAGTCCAGCAACAAACGGAACCACTACTTTTAATGATGGTGTGAGCTTGCCGACAAAAAGCATCCAGATACCATGATGTTCTACTTTTTTATGGAATGCCATAATTGAATGCATTGGTATTTGGAAATATTTTGTAGCAACTTCTGGACCGAAGCGATAGACAAGGTAAAAGAGAATCAAATTACCAACAGCATTTCCCAAAGTACCTGCAATGACGGTGGGGAAAAATGAAAGAGTACCCTTGCTAATTAAAACTCCGCAAATGATATACGTAATTTGCGAGGAAGGGAAACTAAAAATTCCATTCAAAGTAAGAGCTAGAAAAATGCCGATATATGAAAGAGAATCAATAAGAGAAGGGATGTCCATGGAGAGAGTATACTATTTCTTATCTCCTAGGTATGCAAAGGATTAAAGAAACCTTTACGATATATGGTAAAAGTACGGTACTCACCCTTGCACTGCTTGCAGCTTTTTCTTCTGTAGTCTTTTTCCTTTCTGTAAAAGATACAGACAAACTTACTATTTCATTTATCGATGTAGGGCAAGGAGATTCTATTTTAATTCAAACACCATCTCATAAAACAATGATCATTGATGGTGGTCCAGGAAATGCTGTGATGCGAACACTAACTCACAAGCTGTCATTTTTTAATAACGATATAGATGTTGTGCTTCCGACACATCCTGATGCGGATCACGTCACAGGATTAATCGATGTCATCAAACAATACAGCGTGCATATGATTGTAGAATCCCCGGCGAAATCAGAGACGGGAGTATTTCAGAAATTAGAACAAGCAGTACATGATGAAGAAGGAGCAGAACATTACATTGGTAATTTAGGAGACTCAATTGACTTTGGTGATGGTGTGACGTTTACAATAGTTTCCCCAAGAACTGAAGTGTGGCATGGAGAAGATACGAATGACGAGTCAGTAACGGGAGTGCTTAGATATGGCGATACTACATTTCTTTTGACTGGAGATTTGCCGAGCACGCATGAAGATGATGTGGTTGCTACAGGATTTGTTCCAAGAAATATTACCGTGCTTAAAGCTGGGCATCATGGTAGTAAATTTAGTTCAAGTGATATATTCCTAAAGTATTTGAAACCAACGTACACGATTATTTCTGCGGGCAAAGATAATCGCTACGGACATCCGAATCCGGAAGCGCTCGCACGCATAGAAAAAGAAAGTAAAAGTATTTTAAGCACTATTGATCATGGGACGATTACTTTCGAAACTGATGGAAGAAATCTACAAATAAATACTGAGAAATAAAAAATACCTCAGCGACATATATATCGCCAAGGTGGTGGAATCAGTTTTCTTTCTTCGGGACCAGATGTTGGATTGTGATTCGAAGTGCCGACTTGCCTTTCCATTTTGGTAGGTTCAGGTCATCCCAACAAGCAAAATCACAACGAGAGGAACCAACTTCGATGTCGAAGTAGTTCATCCAACGGATGATGTGTTGCATTTGCTTACCCAGCAAGTCCTCTTCGAGTTTGTCTTTTGGGTAGAACCAAATAGTCGTAGTAGCCGTCATCTCCAAGTCTGGTTTTACGGTCAGGATCTCTGCCGATCCAATGAAGGATGGCACCAAAGAAGAGTCCGTAGTCGAAGGGAATTTTGGCCCCAGAAATTGCCATTGCGTTCTCCGTGCAGATTATTTCACTGCAATATTGGTTGAGATTCGTTATTAACACTAGAGTGGTTATCGCCTTTTGTTAAGTGAGAACAAGAAACTTAGAGATTGCTATACTGGTCCAATATGGAATATGCAACATACGGAATTCAAATAGGGGAAGGGATTATTACTATCGGTTCATGGGATACATTTCGTTTCTTCTTTACCAATATCGCTGGACAATCAGACATTACAAAATACCCAGTGCTTGTGGGAAAATTTTATACAAATCAGTCTCTCTCACAAGCTGATGCAAAAGCTGCGTTAGATGAATTGGATCTTTTATGGAATGAGTTCGAAACAAAACCTGCAAAGAATGTACTTTCTGCTACAGAAGGAGCTCCAATCGAGGAACGTGCGAGATTCGATGTTGATGCGCCAAATCTAGCAGAATATTTTTTGACATCAGACGGAAAGAATTTGATCGGGTCTTTTCAGGAAGCATTCATCAAACTTAGAGATCAAGGAGGCGAGGCAGTTATAGTTGGCTTAGAGGAATAAATAGAAGAGTAAAAGTAGAATTGCAATATAAAGCGCGGCGCCGTAGGCGCCGCGTGTGATTCTTCAGATTGGTTTTCCTGGTTCCGTGAAAAAGGAGTCGGGGATTTGTGTGAGCATGCATCGTGCGAAGTCAGTTGCAATCACATGGTCGTCAAGGGCGATTTTCCACATGCCGCGAAAGATGCCGACAGTGTCTCGCACAAGACGATAAGAGATCGTATGTTGCTGGTGCAAGTATCGTTTCTTAAATATGAGTCTTGGGCCCGTGAGTTCGAATTCGGTGATCAGAGATAGACCATGTATGTCAGACATGAAGCCGCCAACATCAGGTTTTGATCCTTGTGACCATTTTTCCTTTCCGATGAAGCCATGGAAAAGAATATCAAGCCTTCCTTTGTCCTCGACTAGTGTTGCACCATTGGTTGGTAGTTGTGCGATGTTTAGCCCAGCCAATTCCTGCCAGAAATTTCCATTCATGAAATAAGAGGACATGATCCTGCTCCTTCTTCCTGAGCGATATGTCAGGGTTAGTGCTATCCTACGGAATTAAAATATGAAAGTCAAAAGCGCGACGCCATAAGGTGTCGCGCTTTTCTATTTTGCTAGTTATAGCTTGATCTGAAGGTGAAGTCCTCGCTTGATGCAGCTAGTACACATTTTTACTCTCGGACCATTTGGAATGCGTGCCCACTGGAGGTTTGGATACTTGCGACGATCTCCGCATGGGTTGTATTTGGTAGCACGAACAGAGTTAGAATATTTTCCAACTACTTTTGATCCTTTTTCGCAAAGTGGACAGATTTTTGCCATAGATATTAGGTTTAGATGTTAGGACTAGGTATCAGAAAATACAAATACCCAACAACTTAGTGTTATGAATACTAACATATAAGAAAAAGAGGCGCAAGATTCTTTTATGAGTCCCTAGTCTCTAAGCGCTAGTCCCGGTGTCATGGTATCCTAAAAGGATGACAGACAGCATCTCGAGTTTAGGATTTTTGGTACCGCTTTTGGTGCTTATTCTCTCTATTATCGCCCATGAAGTAGCTCACGGTGTCGCTGCATATATACATGGTGATGAGACAGCGTATCGCGCAGGACGACTGACACTTAACCCGCTACCTCATATTGATCTCTTTGGATCAATTATCATCCCGATTCTTTCAGTGATGTTTACCAGTTATGCCGTGGGGTACGCAAAACCAGTACCGTATAATCCATACAATCTCAAAGGGAAATATGCAGAATTTTGGGTAGCGTCCGCGGGAGTACTCACTAATTTCTTGATAGCACTTGTCGCAGTTGCGGTGTATAAGGTTCTACCGTCACTTAGCGTACAAAAAGAAACATTACAGCAAATATTTTTCTATATTGTATGGACCAATATATCTCTTGGAGTTTTTAACCTACTTCCGCTTCCTCCTTTTGATGGGATGTCTATTATCCAATCATTCTCTGCACGTGCAAATAGACTTTCTTTGGCCTTTGCACAAAATCCGCTGTATATGATTGTTATTCTTGTCGTTGCAACCACTATTTTTTCTGCGGTAAGCCCTTATATTTATGCCGTAGTGTATACACTCCTACAATAATACATAGTATATGAAGCAACATAAGAAAATCTCATCCCACAAAAAACAGAAGCGAAGTAGGTTTAAGAAAGTACTTGTTCTTCTCTTTGAAGAAATAAAAGATACTCTCTCTTCTTTGCCAGGCAAAAAGATACTGCTTATATCGGCATTGCTTCTGGCGATTATTGGAGGAGTGTTCTATATAAAGAGTTCAGTTACTGATTACGTCGCAAATAATGTAGTGGTGTCAGAAAGTGAAATCATTCGGCGTATTAAAACACATACTTCTGTCCCAAATGAGGAACCAATATCGATTGTACGTGTACAAGATGCAGAGAGTCTTCGACTACAGCATGCCTTTTATAAAGATGTTAAAGAGGGTAACTATATAGTGGTCTACAAAGACAAGGTAATCATCTATGATTTGAGGGGAGATCGAGTAGTTGCAGAGAAGAATAGTGCAAAATAAGAGTATACGCCAAGTGATTCTTGCAAAAAAGCTGGCCGTATAGTAGTATGGCATGACTATATGCCAACGATTAATCAGCTTATCAAGAAGAACCGCAAGCAAGTGATACGCAAGTCTCGCTCTATTGCTATGGGTCGCGGATTTAACGCAATTAAGAATAAGCCTAACTTCTACGCTTCACCATTTAAACGTGGTGTGTGTACTAAGGTGACTACAACTACTCCAAAGAAGCCGAACTCTGCGCTTCGAAAAATTGCTCGTGTGCGTCTTACTAATGGCATGGAAGTAACCGCATACATTCCAGGAGAAGGACACAAGCTTCAGGAGCACTCAGTGGTAATCCTTCGCGGTGGACGTGTAAAGGACTTGGCCGGTGTACGATATCACATCGTCCGTGGACGATTAGACGCTACCGGAGTAGATAAGCGTCGTCAGGCGAGATCACTTTACGGAAATAAGCGACCGAAAGCAGGAGCAGTAGCAAAGAAAAAATAAATTAAAAATCCCACGCATGCGTGGGATTTTTAATTTATTTTTTCTTTTGCTTCTTGCTTCTTGCTTCTTTATCATGTAGTATTCATATCACTCGTTTAGAGTATTTGAGCAATTACTGAAATAAACAATCTGTGCAGTACCGTTGCTCACGGGAAAGGCACACAGATGTAATCTAAAATTATGCGACGTAAAGTTAAAAATCGAAATATCGTGGGTGCTGACATGGTCTACAACAACGACAATGTTGGAAAGTTCATCAACTATGTGATGAAGGATGGAAAGAAATCAACTGCGCAGGAAATCGTGTATCAGGCATTTGAAGTGATCAAGGAAAAGCAAAAGGTAGAAAATCCGCTAGAAGTTTTTGAAGCAGCACTTCGAAATACTGGTCCTCTTACTGAAGTTCGTTCACGCCGTATCGGTGGAGCAAACTACCAGGTGCCTCGTGAAGTTCGTCCAGAACGACGCTTTATGCTTTCACTTCGTTGGATCTTGGAAGCAGCACGCGCAAAGAAAGGTGCAGCTATGCACAAGAAGCTTGCTGATGAAATCATTGCAGCATCAAACAATGAAGGTTCTGCGGTGAAGAAGAAGGATGATACACATCGAATGGCTGAAGCCAATAAGGCCTTCGCGCATTTTGCATGGTAGTTTAGAGCGCAAAGCGCGAAAAAATACCATGTACAAAATGCTGTCCAGCTACAAAAATACTTCTCAAACACGAGAAGTATTTTTGTTTTGGTACTTTTATTATTCGGAGATAAAACTTGCGGGTGCGAATAGCACATCCCTTGCAGCGCGAAGCAAGTTTTTATAATATAGTTTCGTATTTTTGTGGCTTGGGCTCATTTCGCCTGGTAATTTTCCTACAAAAATCGCGAACTACTTTGTCGAGCGCATGTTTTTATCAGTCGCCGTACTTCTAGGTACGACTTCTTCTAAAAACATGCGCTCTTCGCGTATTTCATCGATTATTCTAGGAAAATTATTTCTGCCTCGCACCTAAAGCAAATGTAATCAAAATCCTTGGTTGGGTAGTATTTTCAAATCAAAACCACCCGAAAGGGTGGTTTTGATTTGAATATAAATAAATATTGCGGGAGCTTTCGCTCTCGCAATGCTACTGCATCACCTGTTGTGACTGCCTGATTGCAGCTATCACTGGTTGCAGGTTGCTAACTGCAATAGTGAAATAGTTTATCGTGCGATGTCTGTCTTCAGCTGACATTTCTTTCAACAAGAGCAGAATATTTTGTGTAATCCTGTCTTTTTGAACAAAATCGACCAAAGGATTTGTGAGTGCTGCGAGAAGTTGCCCGATTCTGAGAAGGTCGCTTTCTGCTGGTCTGTCAAAGGTAATTGGGAGCTCGCTTTCCTCTTCTATTTTTTCATCTATTTCGTTGTGCAGTCGCGATCTGCGAAAAAGCGTAACTCTCTGTTTGAGATGGATGTCCGCCCCTGCGGCACCATGCAACAGTTTGTTTTGTTTATATTCCAAGTAGAGTTCTTTTTGATTTGTAAACGGAGCTCTTGCAAGTACGATTGCAGTATCCATGGGCAATTGTATGCCCAAACCATGGCCTTCGAACTCATCCATTTTGGATCGTAACTCCGGGTGCAACCACCGCAATCTCATCATGTGTTCAACTCTGTAGTCGCTTAGCTCAGGGAAGAGGCCTTTGAGTATTTTCCGTGCTGCCGTAATTCCTCGGTAGTTATCACCTGTGATTGTGATGAGCTCTGTTGCAATATCAACCACGAAAGTGTTTCGTCTTGTTTGAGAGAAATTGCTGATTACATGTCCCAGACCATTGATTTGATCTTTTCGGAAACCGTTAGCCTCCAGAACAGATACAGCTCTTTCTACTGATGGTACAGTGTATGATTTCATCATTGCAATCTCCTTGAATTCCCAACAAAAAGATCTGTTCTTCGCGTATAACTAATGCGAATCAAGTATAATGCTACTCCTTCTGTGCTCAATTGCAACTCACTCTCTTTTAAGTCTTGCTATTAATAAAAAAGGCGCCTGGTGGCGCCTCGGTGCCTTAAGCACTAGATTGTTCCATCTTTTTTGTTTCTCTGAGTGTGATTTCCAAGAGCGCAAGCTTAGCCCTTGTAACTCTCATGATCTTTGTTACTTGTTGCAGTTGTGAGTCGTTTAGTTTCTGAGCAAGCCTTTCAGCTTCCCTTTTGAACCGCGTTTCTGGAATACCCCCGAAGAGTTTCTCCATTTGTTTGTTGAGCATGTGTGATACAGAAAGGAGACTGTTGTACTTGACCGGGACTCCTTTTGCTTTCTTGATCAGTTTCACTTCTCGTTTTAGCCAGGCGAGGCAAAAGTTGATCTGCTTTCCTTCAAAGTTGCAGTAGATTTTGTACAACAATGTTATTTGATCTGTTTCGGAGAGTTGCACCAGCTGATGAGCGATGCGAGGGGATAGTTTCCTACTTACTCCGATCCCATCCATCGCAAGACGTACCTGTTCTGCAAGGTGCCGTAACCAGATAGTGCTTGATGCGACATCTTTACGCATCTTGGGGAAGAGAACCATAAGCATGTGTTTGACTTTCGGGATCGAGTTTTCTCCGTTTTTCAGACATAGTACGAAGGTATCGATAATTGGAAGAACGGTACTGAAGTGTCGCTCTGGGGTGTAGCTTTTCGCCGCCACCCAAACTGAATGAACTTTTCCGAGCGAAACACCCTCTTCTTTAAGTGTGTCAGACACGGTCTGGATCATTTCGTCACTTGGGACATCGTGAGAAAAGCGCTTTGCCATGAGGTCTCTCCTTGTACAGATGTATTCATTAAACCACTAATGAATTTAATTCTATCCTACTCCTTCTCTAGGTATTTGCAAAGAAAAGATAAACTTTAAAACACTGTGTATAGCGAACTCCGAAAAGAAATTTTTGACAGTATACTTACTATATTACTTACTAGCAGATTTTATTATGTCACTCCTATCTTTTACTAAAAAACTTTGTATCAGTGTACTGTCTGTTGTTACTCTTGTTTCTTTAGCACACGCACAGACAGCGGCAGCACCACAAATGATGTCGGAAGTCATCTCAACCGTGAATCTAAGAAATGTACGACTAGTATCACAAAATGGCAATACATTTAATATTAGTTTTGATATTTCTAATAGGATAGGAGTGCAACCAGATGTGCATTATGGGATTTCTCTTGCAAAAGTTTCAAACACCACATCCCGTACTGTAGATGAACATGTGTATGGTGAGTCTCTTGTCTTAAATGAAGGAGTATTGATTCATAAGGATATTACGTATCAGGCACCTGAGACATTATCAGGAACATACTCACTGCGAATTTTATTGAAAAGCAGCCGAGGCGTGCCATATGCTGGAAAAGTAATTGGCAATGTCACATTAGCAGAACCAAAAACCGGATCAGTGTATATTGATCCTTCAACTTGTACCATTGTAACCTCTGGAACAAATGAAAAGCATACGCCGAGTGATTTCTTTCTGGTGAACAAAGGGAGTTCACTTTCTCTTACGTGTACGCTAAAAAGCTCTCTAAAAACAGGAACAGTTCTTACTCCTGTGGTCGCACAGCACATTCGTGATGCGTATGGGGATGCAGTAGCAAACGATGCAAAGCTTGCGACTGTTTCAATTGCGCAAAATGAAAGCAAGAAAGTTACTATTGAAGTCCCTTCGGTGACTACTCCTTCTCCATACTATGCTGCGGTATGGTTTACATATGGAACTGCTTCAGAAACCAATAAAGTTATGTTTCGATATTATGTTGAAGGAATTGGTGGATCGATTCGTACACTTTTATTGGATAAAGATGGGTATATGCAAGGGGATACTGCACGCGTGTCTTTCCTTTGGACTCCTTATGATAGTACTTTTTCAAATATTATTGACGGCAGTAAACAACTCGGAGCAGCTCTTATTTCCCTTGTAAATGGCAATAACGCGACTTGCGCTCAAGCGGTAACGCAGACACTTACCACAAACGATCATTTAATAACTGTCCCGATCGCCATAACTTCAGACTGTCAGAATCCACAAATTAAACTAAGCATTATGGATCCTTCACAAAAAGTTTTTGATTCACAGCACTTTTCTATCATTACTTCTGAAGCAAAAGTTTCAGAAGTAACTACACCATTAGCAACGAATTCGTCTTCAGAATCTGCCAAAAACCATTTTATGATCGCTGGAGTATTCGCGCTTATTGCAATGTTATGTTTCCTCTTTAGGAAGCAGTTAGTTGGAAATGCAATGAAATCAATTATTGTTCTATTATTAGGAATCTCGTTTATGAGTGGAGTACGGAGTGCTCATGCGGATGGTGTAGTCTTATGGTATGTAGGCCCTCCTGCATTTCCTATTCCTGCCGCGACAAACATTTTCTTTAATTCTCATTTGGACAAGGCAAGCTATGTTCCTGGGGGTTTAATCACTGTTAATTATTATGCGTTTAGTGATGATAATCCACAGCCATCAAGCGGTTCAAATATTTGTCTGAAAGCATGGGGATGGGTAGATAGTGGTCCGCACGGTCCGGACGCATTTCCTTCCTGTTATACACCACAGAATTTACGAGATGGTTTTTGGATGTCCGCGCCTGCTGGTAATGCCGGAGCAGTATCTGGGTGGGTACATAAAGCATATGGATCAAATAGATATAACACAGCTCTTGGAAGTGGTGCGTATACAGTAAAACCTCCTTGTTCTCTTGGAGACACTGAACTATCTTCCGATATCTGTCCTGCAACATGTAGTTCTCCGGCTAATCTTTTATCTGTCGACGCTTCTGGAGATGGTCCACCTGTAAATAGAGAATGGTATCAGTCAGACGACGTAACATGTAATAATAAATTATGCGGAACGACTGTGGTGCGCTATCGCACGGTAGCTCAAATGAATGCGCTTCCGGAGTGTACTGTCTCGCCTAATGTGTATATACACTTTACGCCTTAGAGGTTTCCTATAGACAATAAAGAAAGAAGCGGCGCCGTAGGCGCCGCTTCTTTATTGT
>JGI1358J11329_10001465_pt1 | contig 19376 bp, 19 predicted proteins | sample Subgroupgradi54m_FD_11329 | JGI IMG/M metagenome (IMG submission 11329)
AGTGCCCGGGGCCGGACTTGAACCGGCATGGGCTTTTAAGGTCCCTCAGGATTTTAAGTCCTGTGCGTCTGCCAATTTCGCCACCCGGGCATATCACGCAATATATACAAAATTTTCAAATCTAACAATATGAAGACGCACAGGCCTGCGCGTCTGTCCCTGAGCTACCTTCATTCTGAAACTAATATTCCCAATGAAAGCTCAGGGACTGTACTGACTACCGATTTATTTTAATCAATGAAAGTCAGTGCTGCCAATTTCGCCACCCGGGCAGAAAAAGTAAATGGAGCTCCTGGAGCTGCTCATTTTCTTTAACAGGAAAATAAGACTGAGGCGCGGGGCGGAATCGAACCGCCGTATTCAGGTTTTGCAGACCCGTGCATTACCACTTTGCTACCGCGCCGAACTACCTTAGACGTTTCAAATCGTTTATTAATATTCAGGTTCGGCGCAGTACTACTCGGCTACGCCGAGATTGTACCGCGTCCGAACAATCGAATTAATAGATCCAAGCTTCCGTCAACGTTTTGGCGCAACCCTTTTCAAGGGCAGCGCACAATTATTAAATTGGGGTATTATATAATAGAGACTGCTAATCGCCAAACGAAGTTCCGACCGCACGGGCCGCAAGCAGCAAGGGATAACTCCTAGAAACTAATTTTCTTTTGCGGATTGCCGTTCGAATCGGAACGGATGAAATTTTTCCGGATTGAATCGATGCCATATAACCGATACGGCCGCTTTGGATGAGTTCAACTGCTTTTTTTCCAAAAAGGGTTGCTAAATTACGATCATCAGGCGTCGGTGAGCCGCCGCGCTGAATGTGCCCTAAAACTGAAACGCGTGTTTCAATTCCAGTTTGCCGCTCGATCTGACGGGCCAAGACATGACCAATCCCGCCAAGGCGGATGGGGTCGTTACTTGCTTTCACCATTCGCTCAACCACCATCTTCCCGCCTTTTGGCTTTGCACCTTCACCGACTACTACAATGCTGAAACGCTTTCCATGTTTGGCGCGGTGGCGAATGTGATCATAAACCCTATTCAAACGATAAGGGATTTCGGGAATTAAAATGACATCCGCGCCGCCAGCTGTCCCGGAAAAAAGAGCAATCCACCCGGCGTAACGGCCCATGACTTCTAAAATCATCACTCGGTGATGAGAAGCTGCCGTGGTATGTAATCGGTCAATCGCTTCCGTTGCAATGTGGACAGCCGTATGAAATCCAAAAGTAAAATCGGTACCTGAAAGATCATTATCAATGGTCTTTGGAATTCCAATAATCGGAATTCTTTTCCTCAACAATTTCTCGGCGATCGAAAGAGTGCCGTCTCCGCCTACACATACCAGCGCTTTTAAATCAAGCTTCCGAAGACAGGCAACCGCTTTTTCAGAATAGTCCCGAAAGATAAGTTTCTTTCCTTCATGAATGGGATAACGAAATGGATTGGCGATATTGGAAGTCCCAAGAATGGTTCCGCCCTGGGTTAAAATACTGGAAACATCGGGGTTCTTGAGCTTACGGAAACGGTTTTCGACGACCCCCGCAAATCCATCTTCAAAACCGATAACTTCCCATCCAAGCCCAAACGCACTTTTCGCAACAGAACGGATGACAGCATTCAAACCCGGGCAATCCCCGCCTGCAGTCAAAATTCCAATGCGTTTGCTCATATGATAATCCTCAAAAGAAAAAGGCCAGGTTTGCGTCAAACAACCTGGCCTTTTAATTACCAAACAATATTAATTGCCTAAAACTTATTTATTGTTAATGTACTTCAACTGTTCTCCAGTAGCCGGATCATATTGATAACGCTCAGGAAAAGTTTGACCAGTTCTTGGATTGTATTTGGTATGGACTTCCTGATCAGTAACTGATTGCGCCACCTGAGGCTGAGCATATTGTGGTGTAGGCGCATATTGAGGAGCAGCCCCTTGCTGATACTGCTGCTGCATCATTTCCTGACGAAGTTCTTGCTTTGTCTTTTCTTTTTCCCGACGCATGCCTTCACCCAATAATGCTCCGGCTAAAGCGCCTGCGCCTGCGCCAATGGCAGTTCCCGCACCGGCATGGCCTGTTTGATGTCCAATGATGGCACCCATTCCTGCCCCCAAACCGCCTCCACCGAGAGCACCCATTTCACGTTCTGAAAGACCGCCGCCGCTACCATCAGTTGCACAACCAGAAAAAACAACAGCTAAAAGTAAGAGTAAACTCGCGAACCTTTTCATAAAATTCCTCCTTTAAAATATGATGACAATCTCGCTCATGAGACGCGATTTGTACCATAAATATTCATCAAATTCAACTGTTTTTAGAATTCCAAAACCCCAAGACCTCTTTCAATAATGATCTAGCAATGCGGGCTTTGGGCATCCTCTGAAATCGCCTTTTTACCCCCTTGCGGTCCATCAACATCATAGACGTAGGTTGACCCCCAAAAGGGTTATTCCCATGACTATACCAGTTAGCTACTATAAAATCGGCATTTTTGGCCTTTAGTTTACGGGAAGCGTTCTGTTGAAGCAATTCTGTTTCAAGAGCAAAGCCAACCACAATACGATTGCCCTTCCGCCTTCCAACAGCTGCCAAAATATCTGTCGTCCGTTTAAATCGAATGGTCTTCTGTTTAACCCGTTTAATTTTGCTGGGCGAAAAACGGACTGGGGTATAATCGCAAACTGCTGCAGTCATAATCAGAATATTTGTCTTGGGCCAATTCCTGAAAACAGCGGTTTTCATTTCTTCCGCACTCATGACCGACACATACTGAACGCCTTTCGGAGGAGTTAAGTTGGTTGGACCGCTAATCAAAGTAACTTGAAATCCCATTTTTTTTGCTTGGGCGGCAATCTGATAACCCATATGGCCGGTAGAAACATTGGAAAGAAACCTGACAGGATCAAGCATTTCACGCGTAGGGCCCGCAGTCACAAGAAGACGCTTCCCTTTTGGAGAAACGCTAAGACGTTTAGCTGGCATGAATTGTTTTTCGGAGGGCGTCCAATACAACTTCGTTTTCTGCAATGTGACCAACCCCAATACGTCCGCAAATCAAATCCCCTTCAATCGGTTCTACAAAACGGTAACCAATTTTTTGGAGCTTTTTAATATTTTCCTGAGTAATGGGGTGAGCAAACATATTGTCATTCATGGCAGGCGCAATCAAGACCGGAGCTTTTGAAGCGAGAATAACAGAGGTAACCAAATCACTTGCAAAACCACCCGCAAGACGGGCGATGACATCCGCTGTGGCCGGGGCAATTAGAATAAGACTTGCGCGATCCGCGAGTGTCGTATGAAGTACGCTCCAATCTTCCTCTTTGGAAAAAGGATCGGAATAAACGGGATGTCCACTTAGAGAATGAAATGTAAGAGGTGTTACAAATTGCTTGGCTGCTTCTGTCATGAGACAGACAACGTCTGCCCCCTCAGCCCGCAAATCCCTAACTAAATCACAAGCACGATAGGCAGCGATACTTCCCGTAATGCAAAGAAGTATGGTTTTTCTGTTAAGCCTTTTTGGCTTTTGGGTCTTTGGTTTCCTCATAACGAACTTTCCCTTTTACAATTTCTTCAAGCGCTAGCATGGCAGGTTTCTTTGTTTTAGATACGATTAGAGACGGCGCATCCTTAGCCAACTCATTGGCCCGTTGCGCAGCTACCAACACTAACTTGTAATGACTGGTCATGTTTTTCATGAGATCCTCCAATGGAACTAGCATTTCACGATTCCCTCGATTTCATTTACTGCTTGATCAAGTTTTTGGTTCACGACGACAAAATCATAAAGAGACCTCTCGGCCATTTCTTGCTCCGCCACTTTAAGCCGTTCTGCAATCTCTTGTTTTGTTTCTGTTTTACGCTTTTCTAAACGCGTCTTAAGCTCTTCTAAAGAAGGCGGCATAATAAAAATAGAAGCCAACGGAATTTCTGAATTCGCCTTTTGACGCAACTGTTTCATTCCCTGAACATCGATCGCAAGCACAACATCTTTGCCTTTTGAAATATGATCAATTACAGATTCTTTAGAAGTGCCATAAGCGTAGCCGAACACTTTCGCCGATTCTAAAAAAAAGTTCTTTCGCTCCTTTGCGGCGAATTCTTCGCTCGAAACAAAAAAATAATCGCGGCCATTCACTTCGCTGACTCGAGGCGGCCGTGTGGTATAAGAAATAGAGCGAATTAAATTCTTATTTCGCTCAAGCAAGCGTTGGACAATCGTTGTTTTCCCGCATCCCGATGGTGCTGAAATTACAATGAGCTTACCCTGTTTCTTTGGCATCGGCTTGAAAGCTCATTCAATGTTTTGAACTTGCTCACGGATTTTCTCAAGCTCACTCTTAATTTGAATCACTTCTTCTGCGATATCTGAATTTTGAGATTTAGAGGCAATCGTATTGACTTCCCGATGAATCTCTTGAGCGATAAAATCCAACTTTTTTCCAACTTCACCAGACCCTGCAACCGACTTCTTCAAAAAATCAAGGTGGTGCTTTGTGCGAACCAATTCTTCTGTAATGTCGCTCCGCTCTGCAATCAAAGCCACTTCTTGTTCCAGCCGCCCGGAATCAAGCGGCACTTCTCGAGTGAGTTCTAAAACCTTTTCTCGAAGACGGTTATGGTGATGACTTGCCCGTGTTTCTGAAATAGATTCGATTTGATCCAGAGCACGCACAATTAAACCCATACGTTTTTTTAAATCATTTGTCAAAGCCGAACCTTCTTTGCCTTTGGCTTGAACAAGTTCTTTAATTGCTCTTTCAAGCACTTGACGTAAAGTGTTCCAATAATGATCGACCGTATAGTCTTTATGGTCTACGATAAACAGACTCGGAACACTCAAGAGCGCGCTTACGTTAATAGGATCTTTCAGTCGATACTTTTTCTGGATTCTCTTCATGGCACGGATGTATGAATCGATTTTCTTCTCATCCAATACCAAACCATTGGTCTCAGCTTGTTTGGATTTCAAAGACACCGCAATCGTAATTTTCCCGCGCTTAATGTGCTGATGAACCAAATCTCTAATTTTTTCATCCAGCCCGGACAAAATGTTTGGAAGACGTGTCGAACATTCAAAGAACCGGTGATTCCAAGACCTAATTTCAACGGCCCACCTGAAAGGAGACTGTCCTCCTACTGCTTGGCCAAAGCCTGTCATGCTTTTGATCATAAGTGCGTTTTCTTAACTTGTGGCAAGATAACCAATTAGGAGAAACTGAGGTTGCTTAAAAGGGTTATTATAGGGAGGTAACTCTGTCCTGTCAAGCTGTGTCCTAGAGGATAAAACCTTATAACTCCTCAAAAATACGCAAAGCGGCCTCACGAGGATCTTCAGCTGCAGTGATCGGTCGGCCAATGACAATGTAATCAGCTCCCAGTTTTAGAGCCTCCTTAGGGGTCATGACCCGTTCTTGGTCTCCTCGTTCAGCCCAAGCGGGACGAATTCCAGGGGTAACAATCAAAAATTGAGAACCCAGCTTGGACCGAATCAACTCGATTTCTCTTGCTGAAGCTACGACACCATCCAAACCCGCCTTTTGAGCAAGTTCTGCATAATGAAGCACCGTATCATTAATGGTTTTTGAAATGCCGATCTGTTTGGTGACTTCCTCTTGACTTAGACTCGTCAGAAGGGTGACGCCAATCAATTTAGGCGCGGATAAATTGTGTTTCCTTGCTTCGTCTGCAGCTGCCATGCAAGCTTCCTGCATCATTTGAAGGCCGCCCGAAACATGCACATTAAACATAAAGACTTCAAGACTTACTGCTGCGCGCGCCGCCTGAGCAACCGTATTCGGAATGTCATGGTATTTTAAATCGAGAAATACATCTGCACCGGCATCGCGAACGACTTGGACTGCTTTTGGGCCATGCGCCGTAAAAAATTCATTTCCAACTTTAAAGATTTTAATCAAATCTTTAAGCGAGCCGATTAATTTTTTAGCAACGCGAATATCGGCTGTATCCAGCGCTACAATAATTCGTTCTTTTGGATTTAAGATTTTAGTTTTGTTTTTTGTCATAAATTACCCTGCCGGTACAAATCGATCCTCAGAATCATTCTTTAATTTTAAAGAACCCCGGATGGCCTTGATCGATTGATGTTCTTTTCTCTTCATATAATCTTCAATCCCTCCCAAAATTTCTATGGTGGCTTTTGGATTAATGAAATTGGCCGTTCCTACGGCAATCAAATGCGCACCCGTAATCAAAAATTCAAGTGCATCTTGCGCATTGACGATTCCGCCCATCGCCATAACGGGAATATCAAAACGGCGCTTTACCTCATGGAGATAACGAAGGGCAATAGGCCTGATTGCAGGACCGCTTAGGCCGCCGAAAACATTGGCAAGCTGCGGGCGGCACTTTTCAATATCGACGGCCATCCCTCGAATGGTATTGATCAAACTCAAAGCATCACTTCCCGCTTTGATCACCGCTTCAGCTACTCCCAGAAAATCATGGGCTTCGGGAGAAAGCTTTGTAAAAATCGGGAGCTGTGTCGCTTCTTTAACTGCTTTCACAACTTCATAAGCTAATTCCGGTTTTGCACAAAACTCAAGACCCTTCTTCACATTGGGACAAGAAATATTAAGCTCAAGCGCGCTAACGCTTTTCTCGGCATCCAACTTTTTGGCCAAAGATACGAAATCCTCAATACTTTCTCCTGCAATATTCACGATAAGATGTGTTTTTATTTTTTTGAAATATGGAATTTTGTTTTCGATGAAATCATCAATTCCTTTATTCTGAAGCCCGATCGCATTCAGCATACCGCTCGGCGTTTCCCAAATCCTCGGCATCGGGTTTCCCTTGCGTAGTTTTGGCGTAACCGTTTTTGTGACAATCGCACCCAGTTTTTCATAATCCAGGTAACGAGCATACTCATCTTTTGACCCAAAAGTACCTGAAGCAACTGTCACCGGATTCTTGAAGATTAAATTTCCTATTTTAGTTGTAAGATCAATTTTTTTTGGCATCTACACTAACTCCGCAAATGAAAAAACCGGTCCTTCTACACAGCTTGTTTTAAATCCCTCTTCAGTCTCAACCACACAGCCCAAGCAAGCGCCGACCCCGCAAGCCATGCGCTCATCGATAGAAGCTTCCCCTTCTACGCCAAATTCTTTTGCGATTTTCATCACCGCATCCATCATCACATTCGGTCCGCAAGTTTGAATGAATAACAATTTTGGATTTTCCTTTTTCAAAATATCATGAAGTAAAACGGTAACAAACCCTTTTTTTCCGTAAGACCCGTCATTGGTAGCATAACGGACCTCTCCTTTTATTTTTGATAATTCCTGTTTGGGCAAAACTTCGGTTTTGGATTTACAGCCGATGAGAAGCAACGGAGGATGGGAATCTCTAATCGTTTCGGCAAGAAAAACCAAAGGAGGAACGCCGACGCCGCCGGCAACGAGGATTCGCCTTTTTCCTTTCAGTTTTTGAGTAAACGGCCGGCCGAGCGGCCCTAAGACTTTTAGCGTATGCCCCCGTCTTTTCTCAGCCAAAAGCGCTGTGCCGCGGCCTAAAATTTCATAAAGGATTTCAATTTTGCTTCCATTCACTCGATAGTAACTAAAGGGCCTTCTTAGAAGTAAGCCTTGATGATTTTCGATTTGAACATTCAGGAACTGCCCGGGCGAAACTTTTTCTGAAAGTTTTTCCGATGAAAAAATAAGTTTGAAGTATTCGGTATTTACTTTTTTATTCTCAAGGATCGTAACAATTTCATCAAACATGGATTTTCGCACCTTGAGGTGATTGTTTGTTCAAATATTCCTGAAGCGTTCGCACCGAAAGTCCTTTTTTCCGAAACGATTCAGTCGCGGAAATGACTGCTTGGGCTGAATTGATGGTGGTAATGCAAGGGATTCGAAACGAAACGGCCAGGGAACGAATTTTTGCTTCATCCAGCATCGGGCCCTTCCCGGTCGGGGTATTGATAATTAAAGCAATTTCTTTGGCTCTAATTTTGTCACCAATGTGCGGTGAGCCTTCAACGAGTTTATTGATCACTTCTGCTTTAATGCCATGCTTTTCGAGGTGAGCTGCGGTTCCCTTCGTAGAAATGATGTGATATCCCAACTTTGCAAGCCCGTTTGCCACACGGATTACTTTTTCCTTATCTGTATCTTTAACACTCAAAAAAACATTTCCGGAGGGCGGAATGTCCGAATAAGCCGCCTGCTGGGATTTGTAAAAGGCGAGTCCAAAGTCTTCATCAATCCCCATCACTTCACCGGTTGATTTCATTTCGGGAGATAAAATAATATCCACACCGGGAAATTTGACAAACGGAAAAACAGATTCTTTGATGCAGAAATATTTAGGTACAATTTCCTTAGTAACTCCCAACTCCCTTAGGGTTTTTCCGGCCATCACCTGAGCGGCCATTTTCGCAAGCGGAACGCCAATCGCCTTACTCACAAACGGCACCGTTCTTGAAGCCCGGGGGTTGACCTCTAAACAATAGATCTCACCCGCCTTAATGGCATACTGAACATTCATGAGCCCAACGACATTTAATTCCTTCGCAAGCTGTTTCGTTTTCTGAGTCAAATCGGCAATTAACTCAGCTGAAAGTGAAAAAGGAGGGAGCGACATGGCGGCATCGCCCGAATGCACACCGGCCTCTTCGATGTGTTCTAGAATCCCGCCTACGATAAAATCTTTCCCGTCTCCGATCAGGTCTACATCAATTTCAATGGCATCTTCCAAAAACTTATCGATCAAAACAGGATTTTTGTCACTCGCTTCAACCGCCTGTTTGATATACTTTTTAAGCTGGGCTTCATCATAAACAATTTCCATGGCTCGTCCGCCAAGAACGTAAGAAGGCCTGATCAAAACGGGATAACCGATTCGCTTAGCCGCGTGATAAGCTTCTTCTGCAGTAAAAACGGTTTCACTGGTTGGTTGTTTCAAATCAATTCGAATCAGAAGCTCCCTAAATTTTTTCCGGTCTTCCGCAAAATCAATGGAAGCCGTGGAAGTACCTAAAATTCTGAGACCTGCTTTTTCAAGCGCATGCGCTAAATTAAGAGGTGTTTGTCCGCCAAGCTGTACAATCACACCTATTGGTTTTTCGCGATCTGCGATATTAAGGACATCTTCAAGCGTAAGCGGCTCAAAAAAAAGTTTATCGGAGGTGTCATAGTCTGTGCTCACTGTTTCAGGATTGGAATTGACCATGATAGTTTCATAACCCAATTCCTTAAGCGCAAACGCGGCATGGACACAGCAATAATCAAATTCGATTCCCTGTCCAATTCGATTGGGACCGCCGCCCAGAATCATCACTTTCCTTTTTGTGCTGGGAATGGTTTCATCTTCTTCTTCATAAGTGGAATAAAAATAAGGCGTGTAAGCTTTGAATTCAGCAGCGCAGGTGTCCACAAGTTTAAATACCGCTTCGATTCCAGCTTGCTTTCTCATCTTGCGGATACTGAGTTCATCTGTCCCGAAATAAAAAGCAAGTTGAACATCTGAAAATCCAAATTGTTTTGCTTTCTTGATTAAAGACACGGAATTCTTTGATCCTGTTTCTAACAATTCTTTTTCAACTTCTATAATCTGTTTGAGTTGTTCTAAAAACCACGGGTCAATCTTTGTGATATTAAAAATCTCTTGAACCGAAAAACCTGCATAATAAGCATATTTAAGATAAAAAATTCGATCGGCTTTTGGAATGGCGATGTAATTTTTAATCTGCTCTTTGAGCTTATCATCTTTCTTGGATTCCTTAATAAAAGTTACAAGCGCTTCGCGCGAATCAAGTTTCTGCTCAAAGACTTGATCCCGCCCATCCCCGCCAAATCCAAAACGCTTGATTTCAAGCCCCCTTAATCCTTTTTGAAGCGCTTCTTTAAATGTCCGACCAATGGCCATGGTCTCGCCTACCGACTTCATCTGGGTCGTAAGCGTATCGTCCACACCTTCAAATTTTTCAAACGCAAAGCGCGGAATTTTGACAACACAATAGTCAATCGAGGGCTCAAACCCGGCGGGTGTGTATTTGGTAATGTCATTTGGAATTTCATCAAGCGTAAGGCCTACGGCGAGTTTTGCCGCAAACTTGGCAATCGGAAATCCAGTGGCTTTTGAAGCAAGTGCTGAGGATCTGGAAACGCGCGGGTTCATTTCAATCACAACCATTCGGCCTGTTTTGGGATCAACCGCAAATTGAATGTTGGAGCCGCCCGTTTCAACTCCAATTTCAGAAATCACTTTCCGCGCCGCATCCCGCATCCTTTGATATTCTTTATCAGTCAACGTCTGAGCCGGCGCTACGGTAATAGAATCCCCTGTGTGAACACCCATCGGATCTAAATTTTCGATGGAACAGATCACAACAAAGTTGTCCTTACAATCCCGCATTACTTCAAGTTCAAACTCTTTCCACCCGAGTACGGACTCTTCAATTAACACTTCATTGACAATGCTGTATTCAAGCCCAAGCCGCGCAATCCGCTCAAGCTCTTCACGATCGAAACAAATTCCGCTTCCGGAGCCGCCNAGCGTAAAAGAAGGCCTTACAATCACAGGGTAGCCGATCTTTTCCGCAATTTTAACCGCATCTTCAATCGAATAAGCACAAGCGGATTTCGGAAGATCAAGCCCGATTCGCTCCATGGCTTGCTTGAATTCTTCACGGTCTTCTGCTTTCTTAACCGCTTCGTACTTAACTCCGATCAATTCAACGCCGTACTTCGTAAATATTCCTTTTTCATAAGCTTCAACGGCGGTATTTAAACCCGTCTGCCCTCCCATAGTGGGAAGACATGCATCAGGACGCTCGCGCTCAATAATTTTTTCAAGAACTTCTGAGGTAATCGGTTCAATATAAGTCCTGTCAGCAACTTCAGGATCCGTCATAATGGTAGCGGGATTGGAATTAATGAGAACCACTTCATAGCCTTCTTCTCTGAGGGCTTTGCAAGCTTGAGTTCCGGAATAATCAAATTCGCAGGCTTGTCCAATGATGATCGGACCGGATCCAATGATGAGAATTTTTTTAATATCAGTTCGCTTCGGCATCACCAGACTCCGTGATCGACCATGGCATAAAACCGATTAAAGAGATAATCAGAATCATGGGGGCCCGGTGAATTTTCCGGATGGTATTGAACCGAAAAGACGGGGTATTTTTTATGGCGGATTCCTTCGAGGGTTTTATCGTTTAAATTAATATGGGTAATTTCAATCTCGTCTTTAGGCAATGAATCCTGATCGACACAAAATCCATGATTTTGCGATGTGATTTCAACACGTCTTGTTTTTAAATCCATCACAGGATGATTTCCGCCCCGGTGACCGAATTTCAATTTAAACGTCTTGCCGCCAAGGGCGAGCCCCAGCATTTGATGGCCCAAACAAATTCCAAAAATCGGAACTTTTCCGATTAATTCGCGCATGGATTGCCAAAGGTAAGTAACGGGCTCAGGATCGCCCGGCCCATTGGAATAAAAAACGCCTTCCGGATTTAATTTTAAGATATCTTTTGCGCTTGTATGAGCAGGAACTACTTTTACGCGAAACCCATGCTGATTCAATTTTCTTAAGATATTGAATTTAATTCCGCCATCCACACACACAATGAAATGTTCTTTTGAAACACATGGCTTGCGATCGGGCCAGGTAAATTCCGAAAGAAGCCCTTCTTTAAAATCATAAGGCTCTTTAGTCGTTACTTCTTTTACGAGATCAACTCCTACAATGCTCGGTGAATCCTTTGCTTTTTTTACCAAACGCTTCTCATCAAGATCGGTGGATGAAATCACTCCTTTTTGAGCGCCGTGATCCCGGAGGTGCTTCACTAACTTCCGCGTATCAATTCCTTGAATCCCAACGATCTTGTATTTTTTGAGATATTGATCGAGTGACATCTCAGAACGCCAGTTGCTCACAATAGGACTAACTTCCTTCACAATAAAACCTTCTGCCCACGGTCGTCTTGATTCAGAATCCGCCTCGTTGATTCCGTAATTTCCGATATGTGGATAGGTCATCGTCACCATCTGGCCTTTATAAGAAGGATCTGTCAAAATTTCCTGGTAGCCCGAAAGCGAAGTATTAAATACCGCCTCCCCATAGGTTTCGCCCTGATAACCAAAAGATTCCCCTCGAAATGTTAATCCATCTTCAAGGGCTAGAACTGCTTCTGCCATAATTTCCCCCGCGAAATCGTTCCGACTGCTTTTCCTTTAAGTTTTGAACCGATGAAACAGGAATTTTTAGATTTTGAAATGAATTCTTCTTCTTTTACCACCCATTCTTGATTTAAATCAACTAAGGTGAGATTGGCTTCTGTACCCACTTTAATTTCACCAAATCCATTCGGAAGCTTTAAGATTTCAGCCGGCCGGGTGGACATTTTCATCACAAGCTCAGAGAGATTCAAGACTTTCTCATGATAAAGCTGAGTCAAAGCAACGCCTAATGCTGTTTCAACTCCCGTTACTCCGACAGGGGCATCCATAAACTCTTCCATTTTTTCTTCATCTGTGTGCGGCGCGTGGTCCGTCGCAATCGCATCAATGGTCCCATCTTTCAAACCTTCTAAAATTGATTTGAGGTCTTCCGCTGTTCTTAAAGGCGGCATCATTTTAAAATTAGTGTCATAGTGTTCAAGCACTTCTTCGGTTAAACTGAAATGATGAGGCGTTACGTCGGCTGTTACAGGAAGTTTTTTCTTTTTTGCATCACGAACCAATTCGACTGCTTCTCTTGTTGAAATATGAGTTAAATGAAGCGGGGCACCAGTTAACTCGGTCAACAAAATATCGCGGCTCACCGCAATGGCTTCGCTTGCATTCGGAGTTCCTTTCAAACCAAGCCGTGTTGACATGATTCCTTCGTTCATGACACCGGTTGAAGTAAGCCGCTTATCTTCAGCATGACTAATCACAAGAAGCCCGAGCATGGAAGCGTATTCCATCGCCCGGCGCATCAAGAGCGGATCGCTCACCCAATTTCCGTCATCCGTTACCGCCCAGGCGCCAGCGCGTTTAAGATCTGCCATTTCAGAAAGCTCTTTTCCTTCGCGCTCTTTCGTTAAAGTACCGGCTGGAAAAATATAGAACGGAACTTCGTTAGATTTTCGGATGATATTATCAATGACACTTTGGTGGTCACAAGGAGGATTCGTATTTGGCATCGTCACCGCCGCCACAAAACCGCCTTTCAAAGCTGCTTTGGCGCCTGATACGATCGTTTCCTTCTGTTCAAACCCCGGTTCTCTGAAATGAACATGCATATCGATTAAACCCGGAAATAAGTGAAGCCCTTTGCCATCTAAGGTTTCAGCTGTACTTGATTTGATTTCCTTCTTAAGCTCGGCGATTAATCCATTTTTAATCAGGAGATCAAAGACACCATCTACTTTATTTTTGGGATCTATAATGTGAATTTGTTTAATTAAGAGATTGATCATCATTTATTTGGTCTCACTTTTTTTTCGTGCACCACTTAAGAGATAAAGCACGGCCATGCGAACCGCAAGACCATTGGTTACTTGATCCAAAATAACGGAATAGGGCCCATCCATCACATCGCTTGAAAGTTCTATGCCTCGGTTCACCGGGCCGGGATGCATGATCAACACATCGGGCTTTGCGTGTTTTAAAACTTCCCGATTGATTTGATAGGACGTTGCATATTCTCTGATACTCGGAAAATAACATTCACTTTGCCGTTCCGTTTGAATTCTAAGAAGATTAATGACATCTGCATCACGGATCGCTTTTGCTAAATCCGTCGTTGCCTCAACTCCTAAACTCTCGACTTTCGGTGGAAGAAGTGTTTTTGGGCCGCACACCACCACTTTTGCTCCGAGCTTCGTTAATCCCCAAATGTTGGAACGGGCCACACGGCTGTGGAGAATATCTCCAATAAAAGCAACCTTGATACCAGCAAGTCTTCCTTTTTTCTCTTGCACCGTAAACATATCGAGAAGTGCTTGTGTTGGATGTTCATTGATGCCATCTCCTGCGTTGATCACACTCACGGGAAGTTCTTCAGCTAGCCTGTGCGGAGCGCCTGAAGCTGAATGTCTCATCACAATCATATCTACTTTGAGAGACTCAATATTACGAACAGTATCTTTAAGTGTTTCCCCCTTGACCGTGCTTGAAGTGGATCCTGTGAAACTAATGGTATCTGCACTCAATCTTTTTTCGGCAAGCTCAAAAGAAATCCGCGTTCGAGTACTTGGTTCAAAGAAGAGATTGGCCACTGTCCGACCGCGAAGCGTTGGAACTTTCTTAACCGGTCTCAATGAAATCTCCTGAAACGACTTTGCCGTATCAAGAATGAGGCGAATTTCATCTGCCGTCAGATCCTTAATTCCCACTAGATCTTTTCGTTTCCAAACTGTGTTCATTGTTACCCTTTCGGTACGACGCTCACACCATCTTCTCCGTCTTGCTCTTTAAATTTCACGATTACTTTTTCATTCTTAGAAGTGGGAATATTCTTTCCGACATAATCTGGCTTGATCGGAAGTTCCCGATGTCCCCGATCAACCAGGACCGCAAGTTGAATTGATTCAGGCCGCCCAAAATCGATAAGGGCGTCCAAAGCGCAGCGGATGGTTCTGCCGGTGAACAAAACATCATCCACCAATATCACTTTTTTCCCGTCCACATTGAAATCAATTTTGGTTTCGCCCACGTTTGGTTGCGGACCAATTTCCGTAAGATCATCGCGATAAAGTGTGATATCTAAGAGCCCAAGCAAAATTTCTTTTCCTTCAATCGAATGAATTTGACTCTGAAACCGCTTTGCTAGAATAGCGCCACCCGTTCGGATTCCAATTAAAACGATCCGATCCGCACCCTTATTTTTTTCAAGAATCTCATGTGAAATTCTTGTAATCGCTCGATTCATCTCTTCTGCATTGATGATCTGATTCATTGAAGCCTAATCTGTGTCATTTTGTCTCAGTTTCTGGGTAAAAAAATAGCTCACTTAGATAGTGAGCTCCCTCTTTAATTTAAATTGTAATGTCTTCATTATTTGCCTTTACTGGTTTCTCAGAACCAGTTTAAAAGGTTATTTACTGCAAAACCAATTAAACAATACCCGAAAAAGAGCTTTAAGTCAAGCAACAATTCCAAGCAGAAAAAAAGGGCGGTATTTTCAAGTTAAGCCGAGTTCTGTCCTGCTTCATGAAGAAGCAGTGATGATCATCTATCTGGGACGGTGCTTACGCAACCGCCGCATGCGACCAACCCGAGACTCAAGGAACGGGTTATTCCTAGGCTCGATGTTTTTCTAGGCGAGCCATCGTCTACTATTCGGTCTTTCTCCAAGTGGGGTTTGCCATGCGTCCCGCGTTACCTTGGGACCGGTGGTCTCTTACACCGCCGTTTCACCTTGACCGGACAAGTTTCCTTGCCAGGCTGTCTATTTTCTGTGGCACTTTCCGTCTTGTCCACCTTGCGTTGAACAAGCCTTCGAATTACGAAGCACTCTACCCTTTGGAGCCCGGACTTTCCTCCCCCGCTAAAATTTAGCGGAAGCGATCATCTCCTGAAGATACCGCCCTTAACAACAGATAGATATTAATAAGAAGTTAAGGACTGTACTGACTCTAATTTATTTCAATTTATGAAAGTCAGTCCGCCCTGAAAAAGAACGATTTCAAACTATTTAAATTATATCAAGAATGAGCCGGTTTTACAATGAAAGGCAATTTAAAGCTGAACCATCCGTTTTCCTAAGAAAACAGAAATGATGATCAAAATATAGTTTGGAAGCCAGAGTGCAAGCCACGGCGGAACATAACCATTAATCGCCATCGTCCTCCCCCAAACAAATAAAACGTAATAAATGGCGGCGACAGCCATAGCAATGGAGAAGCTCACGATAATTTCTCCTCGTCTACTGATAATGGCAACCGGCAGACCGATCAAAACAAAAACGACGGTGGCAAAAGAAAACGAAATTTTCTTGTGAATTTCCGTTTCGGTTTCCCGTCTTTTTTTAGGAACGCGCTTGGTTTCATCATCGTGTTTTAATCGATAAATCAATTCATCAATCGTCATCTCTTTTTCTTTTTTCCCGACACCACCGCTCTGTTTCCCTGTTGTAATATTTGAAAGCAAAAACGTTTTAAAATTTAACTTGTAGAGTACTGAAGGGTCATCTGGATTTGGTTCGTCGCTTGTTCCGTTATGAAGTTTTAGGGCAAGTGACTGTTGATCTGGGGCTGATACAACCTCACCCCATTCTGCAATAATCGTGCGAGTCGCTTTTTCTCCTTGGAATTGAAAAACCGTTACTCCTTCCAAACGATTTCCTTTAATCTGATTAATCCAAAGCGTATAGCCTTGAAAATCCTTAATAAACCGGCCTGCTTCTAAGTAGGCAATGGGACGCTTGGCTACGAGCTTGCGAACGAGCTGGCGGGACTCATATTCAGATCTTGGCTGCACTTGATCAATTAAAAACAATGAAAAAAAACTGAGTAAAAAAGCAACGGCGATAACCGGAAACAAAAGCCTGAAAAGATGAACGCCGCTTGCTTTGATGGCCGTAATCTCATTGTTTTGGGCCAAACTTCCAAAAACGAGAAGAACGCTTGTTAAGGCTGCTGTCGGTAAAATAAACCCCAGCAAACTCGGAACCAATAGAACGATTAACTTAAGCACATCAAAAACACTAACGCCTTTATTAACGAGCAAATCAGCCAAATCAAATAAATTACCCACCATAAAAATAAAAGTTACTAGAAATAGAGACATTAAAAATGGGTAGACCAATTCACGCAAGCAGTAACGACGCAAAATAGTCATACAGAAGGTTTTGCTTTCCCTGCACGAAGAGCAAAATGTGCAGGTGTTACCAAACCGCCTGAAATGACCATTTTAATTCCCTCTTCGACCGTAAGATCGGTTTCGATAATTTCATTTTCTGAAACGATCTCAAACATACCAGAGGTTGGACTCGGAGTGTGCGGAATAAATACAATTACAGATCGTTTGCCCGTTATCTCATTTTGTATTGAATTGGTCACAAAGCCAAGCGCTAACATTCCTTGACGAGGATATTCCACCAGAACAACTCGTTTAAACGCCGTGGATTTTGAAAGTGAAACGGTATGAATCAATTGTTTTGCACCCTGATAAATATTTTTGACAAAGGGAATCCGGTGCAGAATGGATTCCCAAAAATGAAATAAAGAACGGCCTAAAATATTAGAAGTAATCATCCCGATCAAATAAATAAAAGCAATCAACAAAATAAAACCCAAACCCGGGATTGAAAAACCAAACGAATGTTTGATCAAAGGAGCGAAAAAACCGTCTAAAGTCCTGAAGAAAAATTTTAATGCGATGTACGTCAACCAAAGCGGTGCGACGACCAACAAACCCGCCAAGAATCTACGGCGCACACTATTAGTAGCACGCGCGAAGTATGAAGGGCGAGGTTCGGTATTTGATTCCATAATTTTGACTATAACACGCGTCTCTTAAATGTCAATTTCTCGCTACCTTAGTTAATTTAAGCATTAAGATTGGTGGGCCCGCCTGGGCTCGAACCAGGAACCAACGGATTATGAGTCCGCTGCTCTAACCATTGAGCTACGGGCCCCAATCAACATTAAATTTCCTTTAATCTATCGATGATTGGGGTCAGTCCCGATCTTCCATTTTATTTGACAATGAATCGGGACGGGCCCTGACTTTCATCAAATATAAATTCCGTAAATTAATTAGAAGTCAGGACTGTCCCAAATGCCAATTAATAATTGCTAGTCCATTAATGTATTTTGGGACGGCCCTATGTTAAAAATTGTAACTCAAAAACCTCAAGCGCCTTTTAACATCCTTAATCGCGCTTCCATTTTGCGAAGCGGAATCATGTCCCCTCGGGAATCAGCTACTCGGATTCCTTTCTCATAAATCTTGCATGCTTCCTGTGTTTGCGTAAGTGATTCTAACACAACTCCGAGATTAAAATAACTAGGAGAATGATCCGGATTGACTGAAATTGCTTTTTCGAAAGCCTCACGCGCTTCCGGAAGGTGCTTGGCATCCATCAAAGCAGAGCCCAAACTGAAATAACCCAACACATCTTTTGGGTCAAGGTCGATTACTTTTCGATACCGTTCGATACGGCTTTGGATTTCTTTTTCCCGATCCTTCGCTTCTTCTTCCGGAGCTTTCTCTTTGATACGGCCAGCCGTCTTCTGAGCTTGAAGTTCGGCTTTCCAGGAAAGCCGCCTCGCCTCAGCTTGCTCCTGCTCTGCTTCTAAAATCATTCCTTTTTGAACGTAAAAACGGGAAAGGTTCGTGTGCGCCATAATATGATTAGGAGAAACCTTGGTAAGGCGCTTCATGACTTCGATGGCTTCATCAAACCGGTCTATTTTGGAATACAAAACACCGAGAGTTTCGAGCGCATCAGGATATTGCGGATCAAGTGCAAGGGATTGTTCCAATTTAACAATGGCTTCGTTCAAGTGGCCGGATCGAAAGAGTGCAAGCGACTCTTTGTAAAAACGTTCTGCTTCTTCCATGGCTGGAAGGAATCTTTAAGGCTCATCCTCAAGATGCAAAATTTTCTTGCCTTCAGGGCTGATCATTGAAGGATTCCATTGCGGTTCCCATACCACTTCGACTTGGACATCTTTAACATCTGGAAGTGTAGAAACGCGCGTGCGAACCATATCGGGTAATTGCTGAGCTGAAGGACAACTTTGCGTCGTGAGCGTCATTTTCACATTGACCTTGTTCTGCTCAAGATCAACACTGTAGATCAATCCCAAATCGTACACATTAACAGGAATTTCCGGATCATACACCTGTTTGATGGCTCTGATCACTTCTTCCCGTGTTGGCATAGTATTCTGAAATCGACTTAGTCGCTCAACTTAATATCCAAAAAGTTCTTTAGTTTCCTAGCGCGGGTTGGATGGCGAAGTTTGCGAAGTGCTTTGGCTTCAATCTGACGGACACGTTCGCGAGTCACGCTGAAGATTTGTCCTACCTCTTCCAATGTTCTCGAATATCCGTCACCGATTCCAAACCTGAGTCTTAATACTTTTTCTTCACGCTCAGTAATGGTATCAAGCACGCCATCCATCTGCTCTTTAAGCATTGAATAGGCAGTCACATTGGCCGGAGAAACGGCAGACTTATCCTCAATAAAATCGCCAAAACTCGTATCACCATCATCCCCGACTGGGGTTTGAAGACTAATCGGCTCTTGAGCAATTTTAAGGATGCCTTTGACTTTCTCAACCGGCATTCTCATCACACGTGCCACCTCTTCAGGAGTAGGTTCTCGACCGGTTTCTTGGACAAGATGTCTTGAAGCACGGAAAAACTTGTTGATCGTTTCAATCATATGAACCGG
>JGI1358J11329_10001470_pt1 | contig 19336 bp, 2 predicted proteins | sample Subgroupgradi54m_FD_11329 | JGI IMG/M metagenome (IMG submission 11329)
AAGTATGCTTGCNTTGTTATTGCAGTAATTATTACAGCTTAAAGGTGTACATGATGTTGCGCCAGAGCTGCTAGAGGAAGATGAAGAGCTTGAAGATGATGAGGATGATGAGCTGCTAGAAGAACTTGATGAGCTGCTAGATGAACCTGATGAACTTGAGTTGTTTTTACAAATGAAGAGAGAATCTCTGCAAACTAGTGAACCTTTAATACAGCAGGTAGGTTTGTCGTTTACACATCTTTTTTCAATAGCAGGAGAAGGAGTGTTGCAGTCAGGGGTAGAACCGCTTGGACAAACAGGTATGTTATTTATACAGGTAGGTTGAGTTATAACGATTCCAGAGCTGCTTGAAGAGCTTGATGAAGAACTGGAAGAAGATGAATTAGAGGAACTACAAGGACTAAATTCGACAACTTTTTTGCTAAAACTTAAACCACCGTAAATATTATGTACAAGGCCACCAAAAAGATATGCTTTATTGTCATTTGAATTCCATACTGATGAATGTCTCCATATTCTCACAGGTAACTTAGTACGCTTTACTTGGATAGAATAGTTCGAAGGGTTGAATTCTAGAATCTCAAATGATGGGTTGACATTTAAAGATAATCCACCAAAGATATAGATTCTTTTATTTATTGGATCCCATTGTGCTGATGAGAAATCTAATGGGTGGGGTAGGCTAGCAACTTGATTTAGACTATTTGTTTCGGGATCATATTCGAATATCTCTTGTCTTGCAGTAGAATAACCTAATCCTCCTATAATATATGCCTTCTTTAAGTCTGGATCCCATACTGAGGTTGTAAATTCTAATATGAATGGTAAAGTTCTTTTAGTTTTATAACTATCAGATAATGGATCATATTCAAGTATTTGCTCTCTACCATATCCTCCAAATATGTAAGCTACGTTTCTGTGAGAATCCCATACTGCAGATGCAGATGACAGAGTGTAAGGAAGCTTATTTTTAGTCCTGAAGGTATTTGAATCTGGTGAATATTCTAATACTTCATCGAGCTGTGTTGGTATGCTTGGAGAGTCATTAAGTTTACCTCCAAAAATATAAGCTTTCTTATTAGTAGGATCCCAAACTACTGATGAAGCCTTTCTGTTAATAGTTAACCTAGCATTTCTATCTGTTAGGGTATCGGTAGTAGGATCATATTCATATACGGTACTGTCTGCAGAATTAGCAGAACGTTCCCCAAAAATATAGGCCTTTTTATTGTTTGGATCCCATACTGAAGAAGTATCTATAGACCTAAATTCAGAGTTTTTGGTTAATGTAGATTCACACCCAGAACTTGTTGGATTACATGAAGGTGGATTGTTTGCTGTTCCAGAAGAAGAACTAGAGGAAGGACCATTTGGTATACAAGTAATATTAATATAAAATACTTTGTTCAATGGGACATTTCCAGTTGTTTTGCCACCAATAATCCATATTTTGTTATTAAAGACTGCTGATGTGTGATTAAATATTGGAATATTTAAAACGTTATTCCCAACTTCTTTCCAAGTTACCCCATCTTCTGAAACAAATACTTTTTGTGATATTCCATTTGTCGTTTTGCCGCCAATAACCCAAATCTTATTATCATATACAATTGAGGAGTGGTCATAAACTGCAAACGGAATAGTAGTATTATTCCAATTTATGCCATCAGATGAATAATATACTTTATTTAAAGGCTCATCGTTTTCATTAAGTCCACCTATAACCCATATATTTCCATTAAATACAACTGACGAGTGTTTATTTAAAGCAATTGGAAATTGTGTTTGAGACCAATGTTCTCCATCGCCTGTTAAGAATACTGTATTTGATTTACCAACACTTCCAAAAGCGTCTACTTCGGTACCTCCTATTATAAAAGCAGTGTTATTAAAGACTATTGAGGAATGATCAGCATATGAAAGTTCTTGTGGTGAGAAGTTGTATTCAGTCCAAGTGGATCCATCTTCACTTGTAAAGCCGTAACGTAGGTAGTTATCAAAATCATTTCCTCCAAATGTCCAGATTTTATTGTTAAGTATTTCTGTTGTATGATTACTTAGTCCAGTTGGCAGTACATTTGAGCAGGCTTCTTGCCAGGTTTGCCCATCTGAGGTATAGAATACTTTTTTATGTGTTTCTTTAAAATCATTGCCTCCGATAACCCAGAGCTTGTTATTGAAAACAATTGAAGATGCACCTGCTGTTGCTACTGGGAAAATGGATGTATTTTCTTTTATTTCTATAGGAGAACATTTATTTAAGATACATACTTCATTAGTAGGGCATTGGGCTGAGTTAGCACAAGTTTGGCAACTAATATTTCCAGAACTACTTGTGCTTGATGAAGATGAAGTAGAACCAGATGATGAACTACTTGAAGAATTAATTAATAAGCTTAATGCTTTATAAGCATTTACTCTGCCTGTACCAATGTAAATGTTTGAATTAACAGTGTCTGTAGAAGCTTTAATAATACTTCTTACTTCTTCATTTCTTAGGTTTGGATTTTTAGAGGTGAGTAAGGCAGCTACACCTGCTACGTATGGGCTTGCAAAGCTTGTTCCATTTGCTTGGTAGTAATTAGCTATTGGATCATATGGAGGAACAAATTTTGCCCCTCCATTTTTATATACATCTGTTCCTTTTGCTCTAAGAGAAAGGATGCTTACACCTGGCGCAGATACATCAACTTTTTCGCCCCAATTAGAAAATACAGCTTTTTCATCTTTATTATTTGTTGCAGCAACAGCAATTACACTACTAATATTTGCAGGGCTAATGTATTTGGTATCATCATTAGAGTTTCCAGCAGCAGCTATATTAATTGAGCCTTTATAAGCAGCGTAATCAAAAGCAGATTCAAGTAACAGACTTTGTCCACCCCCTCCCCATGAGTTGTTTAATACTTTTGCGCCTATGTCTGCAGCATAAAATACTGCTTTTGCAAGTTCTGAGGTTGCTCCACTGCCAACATTAGAGAGTCCTTTAAGCGGTAAGATCTTTGATTTTGGTGCTACGCCAATTATACCTTTTTGATTATTACCGACTCCTGCTATTACACCAGCACACAATGTTCCATGCCCATTGTCGTCTATTGGATCATTGTCGTTATTTATAAAATCCCATCCTCTTATATCATCTATAAAGCCATTATTATCATCATCTATACCATTGTTAGCTATTTCATTTGTATTGGTCCAAATATTAGTAGCTATATCTTCGTGGTTATAATCAACACCACTATCAATTACAGCAACTAGTACTCCTTCTCCTTGTGAAATATCCCAAGCTTGCTCCGTGTTTAACTTCTTAAGCCCATATAAATCATCAAAACATTGACACCAACTATTCATTGAAGAATAATAAGGATCATTTGGTATGTATGAAGCCTGAAAAATATAATTAGGCTCGGCATATTCAATGTTAGAGTTATTTTTAAGTGCTTTAATGGCATTTTCAACTGAAGTACCTTCTTCTAGTGTAGCTAGATATGATCTGTAAGAAGCTTTTTCTTTTTCTTTCATTTTGTTGTAAGCTTCGTTAAATAGTGTTTCTTCTGGTACATCACCAATGGTTTTGTATTTTGCTGCTAGAGAAGAAAACTGAGAAGAAAAACTATTTTGTGTTTTTACTGAAGTTCTTAAATTGTTTACTACATGAGAAGTTGAGTGCAATCTTTCTAGCTTTGATATTTCCATTGGTAGACTGTTTGCTGAAAATTCTTTAGTGCCTACAGTTCCCTTAAATTTGATTATTAATTGATTTGGCACAAATTCTGATTTTTGAGAACTACTCTTGTTAATTGGAGGATTATCGTTGGATGATAGTTTTGAGGTACTTTGTGGGCATTGGTTTGTGCATTGATATGGGGTTCCACAACCTCGAATTTTATATATAAAAATATTTCCATTATCTCCAGAAATATATGCATAATCCCCATTGAGTTTTATATATTTGGGATCAATTTCTTGATTTGCAAGTTGTAATTCTTTATGAGGGGTACTTGGATCACTTATATTTATAAGTGAAGTAAACTCATCAGAAAATGAACTTTCAACAATATAAGCATAGTTTCCTTGTATCTCTTCTACCGATACTTGGGTACCATCAGTATCAGTTGAACCTACAATCCTAGGATTGTTTGGATTAGAGATATCACATATAAGAAATCTACCGTTAGTTCCAATGTAAGCATAGTTGTCCTTCAGGAATAATGAATGAGTATCCTCGGCGCTTGAGTTAGGAGGTATTAGAAGTAGTGTTCCAACTGTTTGAGGTTGAGCAGGATTAGATGCATTTACTATTTGTATCTCTTTATTCTTTAGTAAGTAAACATAATTTTCTTTTGCTTTAAAGTCGCTAGCAGGTGATATAAATCCAATCTTTTGAGGAGAAGATGGGTTAGTAATATCAAAAACATCAATGTTTAAATCAATATTACCTGGTGTTGGATTGTACTTTAATATATATGCACGATCGTTAGTTATATCAAAGTCTTTTATTTGTGAATCGATTGAGGTTTTACTTAAAAACCTAGGATTTTGTGGGTTTGAAATATCGAATATTTGTAGGGAGGAAACAGGTGGATATTCATCTGAAACTTCAATAATAAATGCATAATTATTTTTAACTAGTATGCGCCTTAATTGTGCCTGACCTATGTTTTGCAATGGGGTAGTACTAACTTCTTGTGGTGAAGTTGGATTTGATATGTTTACAATGTGCAATACCCCATTGTTACTGTTTACGCTTTGATGAACTGAGTATAAATAATTGTTATATATGTCAAAATGTTCAATACCTTTGATGGGACAGTCAACAAAGATGGGTCCATAGCCTATATCATCACATACAGGCTCATTGTTATTAGTACATCTTGTTGTACCGTTACAGAGAAAATCTCGCCCATAAGGACATTCAACTGTGCCACTAGTACAGTATGCTTGAGTTTTATAAAGTTCAAAAGTAGCTATTGGTGCAGTTTGTAAACCACAGTTGTTAGCCCACTGATTAGTAAAACAAGCTGGGGCACAACCTCCTGAAGAACTACTTGAAGATGAACCATTGCTTGAAGAAGAAGAACTTGATGAGCTGCTAGATGAACCTGATGAACTCGAGTTATTTTTACAGATGAAGAGAGAATCTCTGCAAACTAGTGAACCTTTAATACAGCAGGTAGGTTTGTCATTTACACATCTTTTTTCAATAGCAGGAGAAGGAGTGTTGCAGTCAGGAGTAGAACCGCTTGGACAAACAGGTATGTTATTTATACAGGTAGGTTGAGTTATAACGACTCCAGAGCTTGAAGAAGAAGAACTTGATGAGCTGCTAGATGAACTTGATGAACTCGAGTTGTTTTTACAGATGAAGAGAGAATCTCTGCAAACCAGTGAACCTTTAATACAGCAGGTAGGTTTGTCGTTTACACATCTTTTTTCAATAGCAGGAGAAGGAGTGTTGCAGTCAGGGGTAGAACCGCTTGGACAAACAGGTATGTTATTTATACAGGTAGGTTGAGTTATAACGATTCCAGAGCTGCTTGAAGAGCTTGATGAAGAACTGGAAGAAGATGAATTAGAGGAACTACAAGGACTAAATTCGACAACTTTTTTGCTAAAACTTAAACCACCGTAAATATTATGTACAAGGCCACCAAAAAGATATGCTTTATTGTCATTTGAATTCCATACTGATGAATGTCTCCATATTCTCACAGGTAACTTAGTACGCTTTACTTGGATAGAATAGTTCGAAGGGTTGAATTCTAGAATCTCAAATGATGGGTTGACATTTAAAGATAATCCACCAAAGATATAGATTCTTTTATTTATTGGATCCCATTGTGCTGATGAGAAATCTAATGGGTGGGGTAGGCTAGCAACTTGATTTAGACTATTTGTTTCGGGATCATATTCGAATATCTCTTGTCTTGCAGTAGAATAACCTAATCCTCCTATAATATATGCCTTCTTTAAGTCTGGATCCCATACTGAGGTTGTAAATTCTAATATGAATGGTAAAGTTCTTTTAGTTTTATAACTATCAGATAATGGATCATATTCAAGTATTTGCTCTCTACCATATCCTCCAAATATGTAAGCTACGTTTCTGTGAGAATCCCATACTGCAGATGCAGATGACAGAGTGTAAGGAAGCTTATTTTTAGTCCTGAAGGTATTTGAATCTGGTGAATATTCTAATACTTCATCGAGCTGTGTTGGTATGCTTGGAGAGTCATTAAGTTTACCTCCAAAAATATAAGCTTTCTTATTAGTAGGATCCCAAACTACTGATGAAGCCTTTCTGTTAATAGTTAACCTAGCATTTCTATCTGTTAGGGTATCGGTAGTAGGATCATATTCATATACGGTACTGTCTGCAGAATTAGCAGAACGTTCCCCAAAAATATAGGCCTTTTTATTGTTTGGATCCCATACTGAAGAAGTATCTATAGACCTAAATTCAGAGTTTTTGGTTAATGTAGATTCACACCCAGAACTTGTTGGATTACATGAAGGTGGATTGTTTGCTGTTCCAGAAGAAGAACTAGAGGAAGGACCATTTGGTATACAAGTAATATTAATATAAAATACTTTGTTCAATGGGACATTTCCAGTTGTTTTGCCACCAATAATCCATATTTTGTTATTAAAGACTGCTGATGTGTGATTAAATATTGGAATATTTAAAACGTTATTCCCAACTTCTTTCCAAGTTACCCCATCTTCTGAAACAAATACTTTTTGTGATATTCCATTTGTCGTTTTGCCGCCAATAACCCAAATCTTATTATCATATACAATTGAGGAGTGGTCATAAACTGCAAACGGAATAGTAGTATTATTCCAATTTATGCCATCAGATGAATAATATACTTTATTTAAAGGCTCATCGTTTTCATTAAGTCCACCTATAACCCATATATTTCCATTAAATACAACTGACGAGTGTTTATTTAAAGCAATTGGAAATTGTGTTTGAGACCAATGTTCTCCATCGCCTGTTAAGAATACTGTATTTGATTTACCAACACTTCCAAAAGCGTCTACTTCGGTACCTCCTATTATAAAAGCAGTGTTATTAAAGACTATTGAGGAATGATCAGCATATGAAAGTTCTTGTGGTGAGAAGTTGTATTCAGTCCAAGTGGATCCATCTTCACTTGTAAAGCCGTAACGTAGGTAGTTATCAAAATCATTTCCTCCAAATGTCCAGATTTTATTGTTAAGTATTTCTGTTGTATGATTACTTAGTCCAGTTGGCAGTACATTTGAGCAGGCTTCTTGCCAGGTTTGCCCATCTGAGGTATAGAATACTTTTTTATGTGTTTCTTTAAAATCATTGCCTCCGATAACCCAGAGCTTGTTATTGAAAACAATTGAAGATGCACCTGCTGTTGCTACTGGGAAAATGGATGTATTTTCTTTTATTTCTATAGGAGAACATTTATTTAAGATACATACTTCATTAGTAGGGCATTGGGCTGAGTTAGCACAAGTTTGGCAACTAATATTTCCAGAACTACTTGTGCTTGATGAAGATGAAGTAGAACCAGATGATGAACTACTTGAAGAATTAATTAATAAGCTTAATGCTTTATAAGCATTTACTCTGCCTGTACCAATGTAAATGTTTGAATTAACAGTGTCTGTAGAAGCTTTAATAATACTTCTTACTTCTTCATTTCTTAGGTTTGGATTTTTAGAGGTGAGTAAGGCAGCTACACCTGCTACGTATGGGCTTGCAAAGCTTGTTCCATTTGCTTGGTAGTAATTAGCTATTGGATCATATGGAGGAACAAATTTTGCCCCTCCATTTTTATATACATCTGTTCCTTTTGCTCTAAGAGAAAGGATGCTTACACCTGGCGCAGATACATCAACTTTTTCGCCCCAATTAGAAAATACAGCTTTTTCATCTTTATTATTTGTTGCAGCAACAGCAATTACACTACTAATATTTGCAGGGCTAATGTATTTGGTATCATCATTAGAGTTTCCAGCAGCAGCTATATTAATTGAGCCTTTATAAGCAGCGTAATCAAAAGCAGATTCAAGTAACAGACTTTGTCCACCCCCTCCCCATGAGTTGTTTAATACTTTTGCGCCTATGTCTGCAGCATAAAATACTGCTTTTGCAAGTTCTGAGGTTGCTCCACTGCCAACATTAGAGAGTCCTTTAAGCGGTAAGATCTTTGATTTTGGTGCTACGCCAATTATACCTTTTTGATTATTACCGACTCCTGCTATTACACCAGCACACAATGTTCCATGCCCATTGTCGTCTATTGGATCATTGTCGTTATTTATAAAATCCCATCCTCTTATATCATCTATAAAGCCATTATTATCATCATCTATACCATTGTTAGCTATTTCATTTGTATTGGTCCAAATATTAGTAGCTATATCTTCGTGGTTATAATCAACACCACTATCAATTACAGCAACTAGTACTCCTTCTCCTTGTGAAATATCCCAAGCTTGCTCCGTGTTTAACTTCTTAAGCCCATATAAATCATCAAAACATTGACACCAACTATTCATTGAAGAATAATAAGGATCATTTGGTATGTATGAAGCCTGAAAAATATAATTAGGCTCGGCATATTCAATGTTAGAGTTATTTTTAAGTGCTTTAATGGCATTTTCAACTGAAGTACCTTCTTCTAGTGTAGCTAGATATGATCTGTAAGAAGCTTTTTCTTTTTCTTTCATTTTGTTGTAAGCTTCGTTAAATAGTGTTTCTTCTGGTACATCACCAATGGTTTTGTATTTTGCTGCTAGAGAAGAAAACTGAGAAGAAAAACTATTTTGTGTTTTTACTGAAGTTCTTAAATTGTTTACTACATGAGAAGTTGAGTGCAATCTTTCTAGCTTTGATATTTCCATTGGTAGACTGTTTGCTGAAAATTCTTTAGTGCCTACAGTTCCCTTAAATTTGATTATTAATTGATTTGGCACAAATTCTGATTTTTGAGAACTACTCTTGTTAATTGGAGGATTATCGTTGGATGATAGTTTTGAGGTACTTTGTGGGCATTGGTTTGTGCATTGATATGGGGTTCCACAACCTCGAATTTTATATATAAAAATATTTCCATTATCTCCAGAAATATATGCATAATCCCCATTGAGTTTTATATATTTGGGATCAATTTCTTGATTTGCAAGTTGTAATTCTTTATGAGGGGTACTTGGATCACTTATATTTATAAGTGAAGTAAACTCATCAGAAAATGAACTTTCAACAATATAAGCATAGTTTCCTTGTATCTCTTCTACCGATACTTGGGTACCATCAGTATCAGTTGAACCTACAATCCTAGGATTGTTTGGATTAGAGATATCACATATAAGAAATCTACCGTTAGTTCCAATGTAAGCATAGTTGTCCTTCAGGAATAATGAATGAGTATCCTCGGCGCTTGAGTTAGGAGGTATTAGAAGTAGTGTTCCAACTGTTTGAGGTTGAGCAGGATTAGATGCATTTACTATTTGTATCTCTTTATTCTTTAGTAAGTAAACATAATTTTCTTTTGCTTTAAAGTCGCTAGCAGGTGATATAAATCCAATCTTTTGAGGAGAAGATGGGTTAGTAATATCAAAAACATCAATGTTTAAATCAATATTACCTGGTGTTGGATTGTACTTTAATATATATGCACGATCGTTAGTTATATCAAAGTCTTTTATTTGTGAATCGATTGAGGTTTTACTTAAAAACCTAGGATTTTGTGGGTTTGAAATATCGAATATTTGTAGGGAGGAAACAGGTGGATATTCATCTGAAACTTCAATAATAAATGCATAATTATTTTTAACTAGTATGCGCCTTAATTGTGCCTGACCTATGTTTTGCAATGGGGTAGTACTAACTTCTTGTGGTGAAGTTGGATTTGATATGTTTACAATGTGCAATACCCCATTGTTACTGTTTACGCTTTGATGAACTGAGTATAAATAATTGTTATATATGTCAAAATGTTCAATACCTTTGATGGGACAGTCAACAAAGATGGGTCCATAGCCTATATCATCACATACAGGCTCATTGTTATTAGTACATCTTGTTGTACCGTTACAGAGAAAATCTCGCCCATAAGGACATTCAACTGTGCCACTAGTACAGTATGCTTGAGTTTTATAAAGTTCAAAAGTAGCTATTGGTGCAGTTTGTAAACCACAGTTGTTAGCCCACTGATTAGTAAAACAAGCTGGGGCACAACCTCCTGAAGAACTACTTGAAGATGAACCATTGCTTGAAGAAGAAGAACTTGATGAGCTGCTAGATGAACCTGATGAACTCGAGTTATTTTTACAGATGAAGAGAGAATCTCTGCAAACTAGTGAACCTTTAATACAGCAGGTAGGTTTGTCATTTACACATCTTTTTTCAATAGCAGGAGAAGGAGTGTTGCAGTCAGGAGTAGAACCGCTTGGACAAACAGGTATGTTATTTATACAGGTAGGTTGAGTTATAACGACTCCAGAGCTTGAAGAAGAAGAACTTGATGAGCTGCTAGATGAACTTGATGAACTCGAGTTGTTTTTACAGATGAAGAGAGAATCTCTGCAAACCAGTGAACCTTTAATACAGCAGGTAGGTTTGTCGTTTACACATCTTTTTTCAATAGCAGGAGAAGGAGTGTTGCAGTCAGGGGTAGAGCCGCTTGGACAAACAGGAATGTTATTTATACAGGTAGGTTGAGTTATAACAGCTCCAGAACTTGAAGAAGAAGAGCTAGAAGAGCTGCTAGAAGAACCAGACGATGAAGATGAAGAACTAGATGATGAAGAAGAACTGGATGCAGGAGAGCCACTAGTGCAGATAAATAAATCTTTATTACAAACAGTTGAAGTTTTAATACAACAGCTTGGAGTGCCATTATTACACCTTGTTTCAAGAGCAACAGAAGCAATTTTACATGCAGGAGTACCATTATTTGGGCAGGTTATATTTGTATCATTACCAGTGCAGATAGGCTGAGTATCATTTCCACTAGGTGTTGACTCAGTGCGTATTAAAACAGTAACTTTATTAGTACTTGCAAAAACGAGATCGTTAATTTTATCAGAGTTAATTTTCCCAACCGCAAAATCTATTATGGGTGGAGAATTACCCGAAGCAGAAACTTCTTTTGAAATTGGAAGCTCTACAGAAGGTCTTAAAGCATTATCAAGACCAGCCAAATAAGAAAAAGAAGAGTTATTGTTATATGCCACGATAAAATCTCTTTTACAATCATTGTTTAAATCAGATGTGCCGGCTTTATTAATAGGGGATGAAATTAAAGGATAAACTCCCTGCTTAGAGAAACTGCCAGTATTGTCTCCAATAAATGTAAGAGCTTTGCTATCAGATAAAGCAAAGATGTCTATGGTGTTGTCACTGTTAAGATCTGTGGAAGTTAAAGAAATGGGATGAAAATCAGATGAAATAGAGGTGTGCTTACGAAACCCTCCAGTATCTTTACCGATAAACACATCAATTTGATTTTTACCACTTATACCAAGGGCAAAATCAAGTAAACCATCTTTGTTAAAGTCGCTTGCAGTGACTGAATCTGCTTTTTCTGGAATTGAAAAAGTTAAATTAGTAAAATCCAAATCATTTAAACCATTTGAAAGAAGTAGAGAAATAGAGTTTATATCACCGGAGTTTGTCAGGATGAAATCTGGTATATGGTCGAGATTAAAATCCCCATAAGAAAAAGAAGAAAAGGGAGATTGTGAGTTAATCTTCTGTGGGGTTGATGAATAGCTATTTAAAGTTTGATCATAAGTGATGATAAATATTTCACCAGTCTCAGGACTTAAAATAGCAAAGTCAGGAAATGAGTCATTGTTAAAATCAAGAGAGAATGATTTTAAAGAGTTAAGTGTGGTGGGTGAAACAAGAGCTGTAGAAGATCTAGTAAATCCATCCTGAGAATACTGAAAAATAGTAGCAAATGTTTTATCCTGATTTGTTGTAGCGATTAATAGGTAAGGATTGTTTGTAGAATCAGAGAGAGAAATAGTTTTAATATCAGCATTGATGTCAAAAGAAGTAGATTCAAAAGAGAAGTTATTAAAAGAGGAAACTGATTTAAAGCAGATGTCTGATCCTTCAAGAGATTTAGTATTATGATTTATGGTTCTATCAGTAGGCAGTGGATATTGTATTTGGTCAAATTGTTGTATTCCAGAAATTGCTGGAATATTTCCTGTGTTACCAGGTGGTTGTCCACCGGGAGTTACTGGTCCTGGAATATTTGGATATGATGGCTGAGATACAGGCTCTGCTATACCTGCTCCATTAGGAAAAGTAGGAACTGTACCTACTCCACCAGGAGTCACTGGTCCGGGAATGTTTGGATATGACGGTTGTGAATATGATGGAGAAAGCGGAACTGCTAAATCCGCGTTTAGTGTTGTATCACTAGAAAGGCTTGCTGGTGGAGCTATGTCTGGTTTTTCAGTGGTATTTTTAGCTGGTACTGTAGTTACTTGGGGTTCTGTTGTGGCAGGAGTTGGAGCAATTATTGTGTCTTGTATTTGAGGGTTTGCTTGAACTGTAGATTGAGCGATAATGTTTTTATTTGAGACATCAGGAATTACAAATAAGTTTCCATAGTCAATATTAAATGCTGCCAGAGTTGGAAGATTAAATAAAAAAACTGCAAATAAACTTACAGCAGATTTAATGAATCGAATTTTATTTATTTTAGGTTTCATTAGATATTAAAATGCTACAAACATGGGCCAAAGCTATGCTATTTGTTTTTAGAGAGCTTAAGTTTTAGGCAAAACTTCTCTAGAATTTAGAAATCATGCTAATTCTTAATATGCCCTGAAACTTAGATTTAGATTAAAAATGCTGTCTTGTAAAGAATGGTTTTCTAGTGAAAAAGTGATTTTAGTTAATATGAAATTTATTTTATTTTGAAGTCAATATTTTAGAAAACTTTAACTAAATATTTCATAATATTGAATTAAAAGTGTCATCTAAATGGTGGAGTTTTGGAATACTAATAGTTTCTAAGAAGGCTTTTAATAAAATTGAAATCGATAAATTCAACCTCATCTTGTTTGATTATAAATCTTTCAACATCTTTTTTTGTCTGCTTAAAGTCTATTGACTCTAGATGCTTTAAAAGGTTTTCCTTAAAATTAACCTCAGTAATTTTCACCAGGTTTCTTTGGGTTTGTTTAATTGCATTATTTAAAAGCACAAGATTCGGCTTAATTTCTTTTCCTAAATACCAGATTAAGTCATAATAATCCCTCCCCTTAGTATATTTTCTGTAAAAAACGGCATGAAGTTTAGCGGCAAAAAGCGAAGATAGATCAAAAGCTGCTACTGTATAGGAAAAAGGAGAAGCTACAAATATGATTTCAGGTTTCCCACCTTTTGGCGGGTTTTTATCTACTTCTAGCTTAATAGACAACTTTTGATCTTTAAGTGGTGATAAATTAAACTCATAAAGAATTTCAGGAAATCTTAGATCTGCTTTAAATACTGTTTTTTCATTGTTTATGTATTGTTCCATCTCAATATTCTGCAAATAAAAATCATTTTTTACACGCTCCATAATTTTATTTAAATTAAAATCATTAGATTTTGTCAATGAAAAATCCAAGTCTTCAGAATATCGATTTATTTTATATAAAATTCTAAGTGCTGTCCCGCCTGTAAAAGTTAAATTTTTAAAAGCATTATATTTGTATAGGCTTTGCAGCACTAAGTGTTGCAGGAATTCGGCAAGGGCTAACTTCTTTAATCTTACATCAGAAATCTTTTCCAGGTCTTTTCTTATTAATTCCTTCATTTTAATACCTCTTGAATAAATAGATCAGAAATTACAATGAGTTTTTTAGAGTTAAATAGTTTTGCATAGGTTTTAATTTTTTTTCTATTTACTTTTCCACAATTCTGAAACCTGTATGATTTGTGAAAGATGTCTGGGCTAGATTCATTAAAAGTTGATAGATTTAAATAGAGGAAATCTACAATTGCTTTTTCTGGATTTGCAATAAGAGACTGAAGGTTTGAATTGATTTCCCTAATATGAGTAAATCCTGTATACACTTTTGGCTTTAAGTGCTGATAGGTGAAAACTCCGAATTTATTTTTAAAGCTAGATGTTTTTCTTGTAGTAATAGATGTGACCTGAGCCACAAATTCTGGAATTAACCCATAATAATGCAATGCAGATTCCATGCTTATATAAGATGGAATATACATTTGATTTGCCAGGTAAAAAGTACTTGGTATTTTTTCTTCATTTTCCTTAAGAATATATAATCCTTTTCGCAAGGGAATAATTAATCCTTTCTTTTTCCATGAAGAAAGCTGGACTTTCAGCGTTTCGCTATCATCAGTAAGTGTACTAATAAAGCTTGTTGAAAAAAAAGGGAGATTTTTGATTTTGTTTTTAAAGTTATCAAATTTCATTTCTGTAAGTTATAGTATTTTATAACTTATGGAAATTATACCACAAGTAGTATTAAAATTAAACTAAGCCTTATAATTCTAATTACCACAAGTTAAAGTTAAGTCTCCATCTTTAGAACAGCCAGGACTACAATCACCACCGCAATTACTAACTGAATAAGTAACTGAACATGAGTTACTACCTATAGAACAAGTGCCACAATTTACCCCAGCTCCACTACCGCATCCTGAACATCTTTTACCATATTTAGATGTATATGATTTTATCGTTTTTCCTGAAGGACAAGTTAATGTTGCTGCTGTTGTTGACCACCACGTTGCTGCTGTTGTTGACCACCGCGTTGTTGTTGTAAAGCATTTTGGTTTAAATTGTTTCCTTGTGCATTTTTTGAAGAAGTTTTACTAGGGGTGTTTGATGATGAGCTTGAAGAAGATAAACTTGTTTGAAGAGTATCACTATTGTAAACAGTTTTTTGTGTATGACTAATATAACCACCATAACCACCAGTTATCCATATTTTATTCTTGTAAATTAGAGATGAGAAGTTTGTAACATCACTTGGAAGTTGTAAATTACATGTTTGTGTCCAGGTCTTACCATCAGTGGTATAAAAGACATCGTTATTATGAATATTTGGATGGTTTACACCTAGTCTCCAAATCTTGTTATCAAATATTGCTAAATCACTAAAATCTGTACCGAATAGTCCTCCTGTTGCAATAGTGTAACTGCCTTCTTTATTCCAGGTAACTCCATTAGTGGTTGAGTAAACGTTAAATGTGTCAGAGTAATTGTTTGGTGAAGTTCCGATTAAAAATATTTTTCCGTTATAAACAACTGCTTTACCTCCTGTTTCAGGAATATTTGCTTCTTGTTTCCATATCGTTCCGTCAAAAGAGAAAACTTTTTTAGAAGGGACTACTACGTTGATATTTGGATCAGGATTATTTGTGTTTCCACCAATAACCCAAACTTTATTATTAAATACAACTGCAGAATGGTAAGAAAGAGGAATTGGTAGAGAAGGACCAGAAGACCAGCTGCTACCGTCGTTGACGTAAACACTATTATATACTAAAGGATAAACATAACCTCCAATTGTCCATAACTTATTGTTGAAAACTACGGATTTATTGTATGTTAAATAATGTGGTATGGATTGTTCTTGTGACCAGGCTATACCATCAGCAGAGCTGTAAACTTTATCTATTTCTCCATAATTATTTCTACCGCTAATTATCCACATTTTATTATTAAAAACAGCACTAGAATGCCCATAAATACCAAAACCTGGAAGTGTATCGCCTTGTGAGTACCAGTTTGGTTTTTCGCATGTTCCTGAAGTGCTGGAAGTAGAAGAACTTGAGGATGTAGAGGAGGTTGATGATGAAGTAGTCGAAGATGAAGTTGTAGTGCTTCCGCTACTTGAACTTGATGATGAACTGCCTGAAGAAGAAGATGAAGAAGTCTGCTGATCATTGCTTTGAAGGTAAGTAAGCCATATTTCAAAGTATGAATTTTGAGAATTTACTCCATATGTTGTACTGCCGCCAAAAGGAACGAATGTATGCAAGTTACCGGTTAAAGGACCTTGAACTGACATTGTTTCTGAGAATCCTTTTTTAACTCTTTTAATATTTGTAGAAAAAGTTCCACTGGCAGGATGTGTTGTTAAATCAATCGTATAATTGGAGTAAACATATGTTCCTCCTTCAAGTAATCTTTGGGAGAAACTTGAGGTGAAAAGATAGTCTCCATTAGCTTGAATTGTTGGTGTTCCGAAAGTAATCACATAGTTTTCTTCAGCGTTAAGAACACCACTAAGATAATTAAATAGTTTTAGATCTCCACATCCAGTGATGCAATTTCCTGTCATTGGTGGATTAACATACATGTATCCTGCAGGTGCATTACAGACTGGAGGTGAAGGGCATCCTGAACTGGATGAAGAACTTGAAGAAGAGCTGGATGAAGAAGAAGAAGTTGTTGAAGAGCTTGTCCATTCACAGTAGATATTACTAGCACACTGGCTCTGTGTACTAGGACATGTAAGTGAGATGCCAGATGCTAGGCATGACTTAGTATAATAATCGTAAGTGCAGTATTGTCGTGATGCAACACTACAATCGTAGATTGGTTGACCAGTATTTCCATATGTTCCAGTCTGTATTCGATTTGCCGCACAATAATCTCTCATAGCATTTGCTTTTAAAACACAAGCTCCTTGCTGAACAGAGCCAGACGAAGAACTTGAGCTTGATGATGAAGTAGTTGGAGAGGGTAAACCACTTGAAGAAGATGAAGAAGTGCTTGATGAAGAACTTGTTTGAACAAAGGGTATACCACAATAAATTTGGGATGTGCATACATTGTTACCATTGCAACATCTTGGGGGATCATTTCCTATGCAATATTGATGAGGATAATTAGCATCTGGGCAATATGTCGGTTGATTATTTGTGCACTTCAATTGATAATTGCTGCAGGTGATTAAAGATACTGCTTTAGGTGTGCTACAAATGGAACCATTACCATTACATAATTTAATTAAAGAACCCTCCCATATTGAAGGCGAGAAATAAGATAATGGAATGGGAATACGATCAGCATTTAAATAAGGTAATTGTGAAGTTTGAAAATTTGCATTATTTAAAAGCAGGTTTCCATTAATATCTCTAATTGTTCCAAGCTCGGGAAAAGATTTTATATAATCAAATTCTAAATACTGGGTACTTCCATCAGTGTTAATAGTTGCGCTGTTAATTGTTGCTAAACTATTGCCTGAATTACCAGAGGAGCTTGAAGAAGAGCTGCTTGATGAAGAAGAGCTGCTTGATGAAGAAGAGCTTGATGATGAAGAACTGGATGATGAGCTTGAAGAAGAGGAACTGCTTGAAGAAGAAGTTGAAGATGAAGATGATGTAGTTGTAGATAAGCACCCAATTTCAATTGAGCAATCAGTAGTACCTGGCTTGCAGCATTTGGGAATGTTTGATGTAGAGCAAGTTAAAGAAGTATAGCCGTGTGCACTGCTAAGGCAATAAGGATTAGCATTGTTGGTGCAGTTAAAAGTGTCATATAATTCTAGTTTTGTGCATGACACTGATAAAAGTGGAACCGAATTGCTGCATATATTATTGCTGTCGCATAATTTTACAAGAGTGCCGAAAGACGGTACTGATAAAATTTCACCTGTTTGAAATGGGAAATTTTTACTTCCCTGACATGGGATATTCGTTGTTTCTGCCTTTAAGTTTGTTAGGTTTGTTCCAGCTGTATCTTTTAATCTTAGGTTTCTACATTGAGTAGAGTTATTAGTGTAGTCTACATATAGATATTGAGTATTGAGATAGTTTGTAGAGGTTGCACTTTTTAATGATAAATAAGTTCCACTTGAAGAGCTGGATGAGGAAGAACTTGATGAAGAAGAGCTTGAAGAAGAAGAACTAGAGGATGAACTATTAGATATGCATCTAGGACCACCACCAAGACTACCAGGCGTCAGTAAACATGTTGTCCCATTAGGACAACATAAGCTCCCTCCACAAAGTGGAGTAGGACATCCTCCAGTAGTAGAAGAACTACCTGAAGAACTTGATGAAAGTATTATTGAACCTGAAGAAGATGATGAGTTCGATGAGCATGAAATAAATGCCTTGCCAATCTTCCCTACTCCACTTTCAGTAAACCAAATATTTTTATCAGGACCTTCAATAATGCTAACAGGTTGACTATTGAAAGTAGGAATATTTTTGTATTCAATGATTGTACCGTTAGTAGAAATTTTACCTATTGCTCTATCTGTAGTAATCCAAATATTACCTTGAGAATCAGTAGTTATACCTCCAGGAGAATAACTATTTGGAATGGGATTTGTGTATGCAGTGATTGTACCATCAGTAGTAATTTTACTGATTCCTATATTGTTAGTAAACCAGAGATTACCATCTGGTCCTGTAGTGATGTCTCCCGGATAACTACTACCTGAAGAGTTGGGGAATTCAGTTATTGCACCATTAGGTGTGATCTTGCCTACTCTATTTCCATAATATTCGGTAAACCAAAGATTACCATCTGGACCTGTAGTAATACTACCTGGATAACTACCAGCGCTTGGAAGAGTAAACTCGGTTATTACACCCTTAGGAGTAATTTTCCCAATCTTACTTATTCCCCATTCAGTAAACCAAATATTCCCATCTGGACCTGTAGTGATACCGCGTGGGAAACTATTGTAAGTAGGAGTAGTATATTCAGAAATTGAACCATTAGTAGTAATTTTACCGATCTTACTTGTTCCATATTCAGCAAACCAAATATTTCCATCAGATGCTCTAGTAATGCCGATTGGAACACTTGAAGAACCATTTGATGGAGGAACACTGTATTCAGTTATTAAGCCATCAGTAGTAATTTTGCCAATTTTTCCTGTTCCATCTGTAAACCAAAGATTGCCATCTGCTCCTGTGGTAATGTCCCATGGCTGAGTGTTAGCTGTTGGAATAGTGAACTCAGTGATTGAATCGATCATACAACGAGATGAAACCGAATTCCCTGAAGAAGAACTGGATGAAGATGATGAGCTGGAAGATGAAGAAGAAGAGCTTGAGGATGAACTGCTTGTACTGATTGAGCCGGTAGAACCACTTGAAGAAATTAAACAATCACCGCTTCTAACTCTTTTAAGTAATGAATTTAAACAAATAGGCTCAGAGGCATTATTGGTTGTGGTACACAGCTTCATATCAAGAGAGTCACTGCATTTAAAAGTACCGGAATTACTGCATTGAGCCATGCTGTCAGCACAAATAGGAATATCACTAGAGTTAACAGTTCCACAGCGTGCAAACAATAATTTTCTGGTAGAAGAATTAAGGCAGATTGGTTCAGAGTCG
>JGI1358J11329_10001472_pt1 | contig 19333 bp, 15 predicted proteins | sample Subgroupgradi54m_FD_11329 | JGI IMG/M metagenome (IMG submission 11329)
TTTGTAAAGATTCCTGTTGAAGCATTGGTCGCGCCGATGGTTGTTCCATCAATCGTGCCTCCACTGATGGTTGCGTTTGAACTGGTGAGGTTGATGATGTTTCCTGTTGTGCCGCTCGCAGTTGTGAAACCAATCCATGTTGTCGTCACTCCCGTGAATGTGTTATTCGTCGAAATAAAATTGGTGACGAATAAGTTGGTGGTGGTTGAATTCGTTCCCGTTGCATTGGTCCAGGTTAAACCGAACACATTTTCATTGGTGCCACTGGCCGCGCTAAAGCCAAGCCATGTGGTTGTAACATTCGTAGCTGTCGCGTTTGTAAAAATTCCGGTGGAAGCATTTGTTGCACCGATCGTTGTGCCGTTGATGGTTCCTCCGCTGATCGTCGCGTTTGATGAAGTAAGGTTGTTGATATTGCCGGTGGTGCCGCTCACGGTCGTGAAGCCAAGCCATGTGGAGGTCACGTTATTTAAAATCCCATTCACCGTAAATAAATTTGTACTCGTAGTGTTTCCACTCACGGATAAATTTCCGCTGATCGTAGAGGTGCCATTCCCGGTCGCCGCAAAATATCCGCTGCTCGTAACGTTGCCCGCGCGATTCAAAGAAAAAACAGTGGCGCCTGTATCATTCACCCCACGCACCAAAAAATCATTGGCGCTCGATGTTCCTTCCGAACGAATTTCTAAAGCGGTTCTGGTGCTCGTTGCTGCGGTGCTGGATGCTTGATGAATGATAAACAATGACTGACCGCCAAAAGCGCTGCTCGACGCATACATCCCTTGCAAATTTTCCGCATTGAACGCTTGCGGGGCGGCGGCGAATCGTCGTCGCGGTGTCATTTCCGCATCACTGCTCACCGTGATCCCAAGAAACAAACTGTCACTATTCCAATCGATCGAACTGTCCAAAGCATTTTGCCAGCCTCCACCGGCAGAGGTGTCACCTAACAGAACGCTGAATAATCCGTTGCTCACCGATACCGTTAAGGCAACCTGAGTTGCAACCGTTCCCGTGGCTGACCACAAACGATTTCCTCCACTCACGGCATCATATAAACTGAACTTGATGGAATAATTTCCATCAGCCACTGCTGCTCCGGAAGCATCAAGCAGACGCCCCTGATAATTGATTTGTCGGTTAATCCCAGTCGCTGCCCTGGTCTGGGGAGCGAATGGAATCAAGAGACAAACAGATAACGCAAAGACGCCGCACAGATATCCCAGGGCGGCTAACAAAGAACGAATCGAACATGTGTTCCGAATCATGGACATGAAAACAAGGGGCAACCGAAACCCCAATCTATGGATTCAGTATTCCTCTAAACACTAAATCCCCTACTGCTCACGTCCCAGAAAAACAGACCATATCAATCTTTTTCTTTTCAAGATTGATGTTCTCCTAGGATGAAATCATTATAGAAAATAAAACAATGACTGTATTTTAGCTTATCTAAGCAAAGAAAAAGAGCTAGATTAACAAAATTTCTATTTCAATCATGTGGATAAGCTGTTGATAAGATCAATTTTAGCTTTATTTTACTTGATTTGATCATTGACCGGCTTGGTTTCTTCATGACCCAAAGGAATACTCTGGTCAACCACATTTTCCTGTTGTTTTGTTAAATCAACCTCATTTGATACATAAGAACCATATCCCTGATGTTCAGCTGTCACATAATAGACGTCTTTACCGGCAAAAAACCCGTATTTTCCCTTTTCATCGGTAACCTGTGTTTCCAATAATTTGTTAAATTTTTTGCTAAAAATGCGCACAACACTACGCCCGAGAGGTTTCTTCGTTGTTCTATCATAAACAATCCCCCATCCCTTTGGGGTTTTTGCCTTTGCTAAGCGTCTAAATAACAAATAGGTCATGACCTGAAAACCCATAAAACCGGCGGTGATAAAAGAAGGAGCGATAATCAAACCGACAAAGGTCAAAACCAAGCTCCCAAGAGCGACCGTATTCTGCAATCGACGCAATGATTTTTTAATAATAACCTGACGCGGAGTCTCCACTTTCACAATAGGATCCACGGGAATATTCGGGGCAATGGAAACTTCTTGCGATACCTGCACCGCTTCCCCATGGTAAAGATCTGTCCAATCCACATCTTCTTTTTGATCTTTCAAATATTGGCTGGGAAAAATGTAACCGGGTTTTGACACTTCAATATGGTACTGACCGGGCTTCGCCCAAAAAAAGAACTGTCCTTGAGCATTCGTCACTCGTGTTTGCGTAATAATTCCACCACTTGCCAACTTTAAACGCACAATGGCTAATTCAACGGGCAATTTTGTTAAAGCATCATAAACCATCCCCCACTTCCTACGCTTGCGTCTGTGAATCAGAAGAAGTGGTTGGGTAACAAGATAACGTAAATAATTAAAGATATTAAACAACGAAACAGCCGTCGCCACATTGGCCGCTCCAAGAGTAATCAGTGTCGGTGTCATTACCTGTTCGGAAAATGTTTTGGCTTCCGGAGATTTGAGAGCATCAACGGCTGCATGGGCGAGCGCTCCGGCTTCATCTGTTACGGCCTGAAGGTTGGCTTTCAGTGAGGCTTTGGGGTTGATCACGTCCCCTAATTTTTTTGGAATTTTTGCCATCGAAACGTTTGCATTCAAAATATTATGCGTGACCTCCACCTCTTCCGTCACCGCACGATATCCCTCTTTCATCACGCGAAGCTGGTACCTGCCGTTCGGCAACCAAAAATAATAACTTCCGTCTTGCCGCGCATACACCGGATTTGGTTGAGAAAATTCGTTTCCGTTCCATAAAACCCAACCTGATTTTTCCTGACTGTAAACCGCGAGCATGGCTCCGGGAATGGGCGCGCCCTTGCCTCCGAGAAGCAAACCTTCATACACATAACCAAGAGCTTGAACGAAAATATTTTTTTGCACCGAAGCGCTTGTACCATTGGCAAACTGTAGGGAAACCATGATAGGCAAGTTTCCCGTCTGCGCGGGCATGTTAAAAGATGCCGCCCATGAATCTCCGGAAGGAGTTGGAGTCAACACATAAGCAGTCACTCCAACCAAGACCGTACCGCTTTGCGGTGTCATCCCAAGCCAGGAAATAGGAACACGAACCAAAATAGAGGAGCCAGCCAAAGCTCCCACGCGACCCTCTGGATCAGCGATGAGCGGAAACGTTCCGCCGCCTCCAAAAAATTCCGGTTTCAAAACAATGGATGAATTGGAACCTGATACGCCTCCGGACACATTCACTCCTCCTCCGCCAGATCCTGAACCTAAAGATGGAGCAGGGCTTGGTGATGGACCGCCAGCTGGCGGAGGTGTCGGTGATGGAGTTGGTGATGGACCTGGCCCTGGGCTTGGTGATGGATTTGGAGTTGGTGATGGAGCGGGTGTCGGAGCAGGAGCAGGTGATGGCGAAGGACCCGGCGTCGGTGATGGTGTGGGCGATGGTGATGGAGCAGGTGCCGGACCAGGACTTGGTGGTGGGGGTGGATTATTTCCACCGCCTCCGCCTCCTCCGCCTCCCCCACCGCCACCACCTCCTCCTCCACCTCCCGAAGGTGGCACGACAAAATTCACATTCACAGAATCACTGGAACTGATGGTCACGGTGATAATACCTGAATCACCAAACGTCCCGGCAATGGCAAGCGTGTAATTACCCGGGCTCACAGGATTCCTGATTTGATTGACACCCTGCACCGTATTTGTGCCGATGCGAATCACCACTTTTTGTCCGGCTCCGATTCTGCCAGCCACGGCATTTGTTGGAGCGGTGAACGTGATCACCTGACCACTGACACTTACCCCCCACACACCGGGCGCAGGCACCGCCGCCAACGTTTCTCCCACTTCCAATCCGGTGGATGTACCGTGATACAGTTCAACATCCGTGGAACTAACCGAACCCAACGCAAACGTGGATTGAAGGGTGATGGTGATTGTGTCCGTAGAAGCATCAACTCCTGTGGGCGTCGTAAATCGAATTTCGTGATTCGCCAACACACTAGCCTCGTTGCGAGACAGATTATCATTGCGAGCGGTGAGGACGGCCGCGCGCAATGGAGTCATCCAAACAAACATAAAAACACAAGAACATAAAAACAAGAAAACGAATTTTTTTATGCGTGGCGTCGCCATATCAAAAAGAGAAAAAACAAAAATGCGAGAGTACCCAGAAATATTAATCCAAAATGCCATGGCCACACTTCAAACCGAACATCGAGCGGTGCATGGACGATGATGGATGGATCGTAAAACTCCAGATGAGCCGAATAAACGCCGAGCGCAAAATTTGTCCAAGATGAATGTTCTTGCCACACGACAGAAAAACTTCTGTTCGAATCCGGTAACACCCGACCCTGTTGTGGATTCACCGGAAGAAGCGCCACGGTCTGTCCCAACCAATTTTTGATTCTGATATTCCCTTCCGGAATGACATGAACACTGCCCGTATTTTTCAGCTGCACAGAAAACGACACCGGGAGGCGCTCCACTCGCAATGGAGTCATGAGTGAAAAATTTTCTAACTCCAAACGTTTAACCAGCTCTCCCTTCACGGTCACAAGCAGGAGCACACCTGTCCGTGATCCGCTTAAAAATTCGTGCTGCAGGGCTTGTGGAGATGGAGGCAGCGTGGAAAAAAAGACAGCCGCATAGTGTCCGCCGGCCAGCGCATCTTTCGGCACGCGGATCATAAACGGCACGCGACGAGATTCCCCAGTCTTTAATACGATCGAAGGCTGCGGAAAATAGATCCAACTCGGCAAACCGGAAGTGTCTTGGGGTGACAAAAATTCTTGCTGACCTGATTCGCCTTGAGGGAGAAATTTTTGTATGGATAGATAATAAGTTTGATCAGCCGTCTCATCATTCCTGATCTCGATCACTCCACGATACGCTTGCCCCTGATCAACCATCACATCAACTAACGCTGGATTGACACTAAAAGCGTAAACAGAAGGACCGGGGAACAAGAACACAAGAACACAGGAACACAAGAACACGGCAAAGGAAATTTTTCCTCTGTTTTTATGTTCTCGTGTTTTAATGTTTTCCTGTTCTTGTATTTTCATGCTTAATAATTTGCCGTGAGCGTGTAAAACACGTTGTGACTGTACGTCCCAGGATTGGTGGCCTTTGTAATTGCGAGCTTGTAAATAATCACAACGCGATCAGCCGGACTCGCATTAGCACTCGTTCCGGTCTGAACGATGCGTTGCGTGGTGGTCACGCCTAAATCTATGTCAGGTTGATAGGCGCGCGTGCCCGTGGTGCTGGCTCCATACTCTTCAAAACCTAAAGTCACCTGACCGTCCGCGACCGTCGCAATCTGCTGACCGATCAAACTTTGCAAAATCTTGTCCGCCTGAAGATACACCGTGTAACCACCACCAAGCGATGATCGAACAGAAGCCATGGTCACAGAAGTATTTGGAGTGGTCGGGGAAATAGTCCCAAAACCGGCCGAGTTCCCGCTCAAACGATACACAGAATCGTGACCATCATTCGGATGTGCGCTCATGCTTCCTGTGGCTCCACCAAACCCATCAACCGTGATGGTGGTACCGACGATGCTGATGATTCTCCCCACCACAACTTTTTCAGAAAATCCTCGATTCTCTACGACGGCCATATAATCCCCCACACTGAATGCACCGGGCAAAGGAACGGTCACGGTTTTATTGAGCACATCAACATCCGTGTAAAAAGTTTGTGTGGAAAGATCTTGCGTTTTAGTCACGAGCGACAAAGTGGGCACCGTGTCTTCGGCGCGATAGCCGGCAGAAATTTTAAAATTTGCGCTCGTACTCGTGCCGGTCGCCAAATCCCCAACCGTATCCAACAAAGAAAAATTCGCGCTCACTCCCACGTCGCTTCCGCCCTCATTTGTATTGTCCCATTGAATTTTAAAATTGGTGCTGGTCATGGCAGCAAAAACCGTCCCTGCCGATAAGAGCAACGTCCCCAAAAAGACGGGAAACAAAATCCTTTTCATCTTGTGTAGTATAGAAGAATTACGAGGATTGTTCAAAATTCTAACCATCCCTCTTTTGGAAAGAGGGAGATGCCTGCCTGCCGGTAGGCAGGGAGGGAGTTAGTTGGAATCAGAAAACAAAAACGCCTCGTACAGACAGCGTTTGTCTGCGACGAGGCGAGGCTAGAGTGAGAGCAGGATCCGAAGGGCGATGTGGGCGATCCGCTGCGCCCACAGGTGCAACATGGTCATGTTCATCTGTGATCTCCCCTTAGGGTAATGAAGTTGGAATTCTGAAATTCTGAAATAATGATGACTACTGCGTGGCCTTGACGATCCCCATCATCATCGCCGTGGCGAATACGGGGAATGCACCGACGAGGACGAAGGCATGGCTCTTCCCTTCCCGCGTCCAGCTCCAGCGCTTCGCGACAGCGCCCATGATGGCGAAGGTAATCGCGGCCCACGCCGTCCACGTGAACCAGACGGCGTTTACGAAGAGCGCATCCGATCCACCCTTCTCCGGCATGACCCACGGGATCACCCCCGTGAAGGCGATGAGCGCCGTGAAGATGATGGTGAGGACGATGCGTTCATCCACGTCCCACCAGTCGATCGGACATCCGCGCGGCAGGGTCGCCCGCGCCTGCATGACCGCGAGCCAGAGAAACCCGATCGCGAACGCAGCGCACAGCAATCCGATGAAGTCGTTCATGTTTTCCTCCCGCGGCAGCGCCGCTTCAGATAGTGATGTGGTACTTCTTCGAGTGGACGAACTCCCCGACCAGCATGCTGATCAGGGCCGCCACCATGGCGACGACGAAGAGGCCAAGGCCAATCATCGTGAGCGTGTGATTGACCACCCGCACGCCCATGAACATCACGAGAATGCTGATCACGATCACGGCCATGCTCCGTCTGAACCATTTTCCGACCTTGATACACCTGGGGTTTCCACAGTCCATGTCTCCACCTCCCGGGGCATCGGACCCCTTGTCTTCGCGAAAAGGGTGTAAGCTCTCCCACTCAACGCTCTCCGGAAACCGGCGCGCCAAGGTTTGAGCCGTAGGTTTTGTGTAAGGAACCTCTACAAATTTCCATCCTCCACTATTTCGTATTTTCACCTGCCTGCCGGCAGGCAGGTACGATTCGTATTTCGTAGATAGAAATTTATTCGAGGTGGGAAGCAGACAGAGTGTCTGCTTCCCGAATGTTAAAGGTGCGCCTCGTGCTCCTCTGGCGAGGAGCGCTTCTTGATCAGTGGCGCTTGGAGGAACGTGCCAAGCGCTGCTTCTCGCGGGCGAGCACCCGGTCGACGCACTTGCAGGCGGCCTCGGCCCAGAACTCACTGTCCGAGTCGCACCAACCGGTCCCGCGCTGTGCATCGGACAACCGCACGAGGCAAGCTTCCTTCTCGCGCTTGTTGTCGCGCGCCTCCTGCTGAAGCTCTCGTACGCAATCGCAATCATTGCACACGCCCGATCCCTCCATGCTCCAGGGATAGGGAATCGCCTGGAAATCGCACTCGGGCTCCTGGGAGACGACGATCTCCGTCGTGCTCTGCTCCTCCGGCTCTTCGATCGTGGCGTCACCATCGAAGATGGAAGAGCACCCGTTGCAACCGGCGAACAGCGTCGCCAGCACCATCAGAATCTTCTTCATGTTCGTCCTCCTTGGCGATGACGCCGCCTCATCTCAATCTTTTTTTCTCCGTGTTCAAACGCTCTCCGGAAACCGGCGCGCTCTCACGAGAGACAGAACAAAAGGGAAAGGATGTTGATCCAAAGATCAGCATCTTGAATGGTGTTTGAGTGGAAACCGGTCAGATCGCTCCGACCAAAATCCCCTCTCACACCGCCATCGAGTATCCCGTACTCTCTTCCGGGTTCCTCAATGCTTCCCTCCTCTTCTATCTCTCGTGAATTTTGTTTGATGTAATGTACTCGAGATTTTATTCTCGATTCTGAAAGCCGAAGTATTTCGGATCTCGGAACCGAGGCGAACGCATCCGAGAAACGGACGGTTCGCCAGGGAAGAAAGTACAATCAGTGACGCGGGCCGATGATGAAGCTGATGACGCCGTTCAGGAGCATGGCCGTCACGCCCACGCCGAGGACGGGGATCCCAACGCTGAAGCACAGCTCGCCATTGTGGCCGAGGTGGTCCATGACGACCCCGACGATGGTCACGATCAGCCCCAGAGCCATCACCAGGACACACAGGACATCACGAGCCACCTTCTTCACGCAGGTCGAACATCCACACGCAGTGGCGATCTCTTTCGGAATCGTGGGCATGTTATTTGCCTCTCTTTCCGCGGCAATGCCGCTTTTGAAAGGGTTTGAAGGTGCTTCTGAACGAAAAGGACGCGTTGAGATTATTCTACTTCAGAGAGATTCTGACAGAAAAATCCTAACGCGTCCCATCAAGGCTTTGATTTCCGAGTGTCTTGATCTCGGTCTCTCCAGACTCTTTAATTTTCAATCAATAGTTTACCACAAATCCCATCTTTTGTCAATAGACTTTACCCATCAAATTGCGCCAAGATTAGCCAAAATAATTTAGCTAAACCCAGCCAAATTTCACCCATTTATCCCATCTATAATTCCTATTTCCTTTATGTGTGTCGTAAAACGAAAGATTTAATATAAAAGAATGTTTCACGTGAAACATTCTATCCGAAACCCCTGTATACCATAGCTAAGCTCAGCTTTTTTTAAACCATCTCAGTTCTCGTCTCAGTTCTGATTTAAAATCCCCCTGTTGAGCAGCGCAAGGCAACTGGCTTCTGTGAGGTGATCCGAAGGACGCGAGGCGGTGTCTGACGATGATCCAAGGCCTGACATGCCATTAAAATGTTTCACGTGAAACATATTGAAAAATAATGAATCATTTGCTTTCTCAAAAAACGATGTCCTGATCCACTTTTAAGAAATCGTTCACGACCTAGAGCGTCAAGTTTATTTAAATAAGCTTCATAGTAAATCAATTTCCAAGGTCTTCGAAATCTAGTTGAATGATTTTTTCCAGAATTATGCTCGTCAAGTCTATTCTCAATACACTGTGAAAAACCTATATACCAACTTTTGTCCAATTCACTTTGCAGGACATAAACGTAATACATATATACTACCACGTTCCATGAAATTATGACGTTGTCAAGCTTGCTTTTTGTTATGCTGTGAGAATGGCCGTGCCACGTGAATCCGGCGAAAGCAAACGAAAACGGAGCCACGTAAAATGTGCAAAGCACATAACGTGGCACGTAAAAATCCCTGCTTTCGCGGGATTTTTACGTGGTGGACCTGGGGAGAATCGAACTCCCGCCTCCGCAATGCGAATGCGGCATAATACCACTTTACTACAGGCCCGTTTGGTAGTGTCTAGCGGTTAGCGTAGAGCGTTTAGTTGGAATAAATCCCATAATGATCCAATAAATTGTTTCACGTGAAACAATTTCATGTTAAAACTAAACGCTACACGCTCTACGCTAACCGCTATTTTTTTCTATGCCCTTGGAGGGAATTGAACCCCCATCTCACCCTTAGGACGGGTTTGCTCTATCCGTTGAGCTACAAAGGCACGATCATTCTCATTTAAAGTTTAGTGTCGTAAAATAAATTAATGATGGAAATCCATCCAATAACAAAGCGAAGATTAGTATAAAAGAGAAAAGTGACTTCGTCAAAGAACATAACCCTCTTCTTTTTTAACTCCTCCTAGCCTCCCCTTAAGCTAAGGGGAGGAATCGGAATCTGACTCTCCCTCTTAGCATAAGAGGGAAATGCCTGCCTGCCGGTAGGCAGGGAGGGAGGGAGTTAAAAATGAAAAGGTTACGAAGCCCTTGACGTTCCATGCTCCATGCTCCATGATACACGCACTCTATGCCAAACAAACATGCCGCCATCAAAGATTTGCGTAAAAACAAACGGCGAGCGGCAAAAAATAGTCGAATGAAGACGCACACCAAATCTCTGTTGCGCCAAGTACGACTGCTGATCAGTCAAGGAAAAAAAACTGAAGCTTTAGCCTTGGCTCCAAAATTGCAGCAGACGCTTGATAAAGCAGGGAAGACAGGGGTTGTCCATAAAAATAAAAGCGCGAGACTCATGTCCGTCGTTCATCGATCTCTCGTAAAATAATTTACCACAAAATAAAATTCCTCCGATGTTCGTCGGAGGAATTTTTATTTTATACAAATTATAGTAGAGGGTGATTAAAAAGGATGAGATGCGAAGTGCTGGAGCGAGGAAAAACCGGAGACGTATGCGGCACACGTTGAGGATTTTTCGGAGTGAAGCACGAGTAGATCGCCTTTTTTATCGCCCTCTAAAATAAAAGTGTGCCTTCATCTTCTGCCGCATAACCAGCGCGCTGACAAAAAAGAGCGAGGAGTGTGTGCGCAAATTTTTCTTCTAAATTTTGAGAGGGGAGTGCACTCATTTTTTTTACCATGTACGGATGCAAACCTTCTGTGGCTCGATCGCGAACGCGTAACGCGGCACGACTCTGTGAGAGAAATAAACTTAAAAGAGGAGCGGATGATATTTCATCCTGTAAAAATTTATATTGATCCACTTGTCCACGCAGATACGCGTCCGCGTACATGTACGAAGTGGGGGATTCCGCTGAAGAAACGACGTCTGCCGTGCCACCGGCCGCTAATTTCGTGAGCTCATTCATGGCATACCAGCTATCTCCTTCCGTTTCTTCGGCAATCATTTTGATCGCGCGATCATCCTGAATTCCCATCACTTTCGCGATATCTTGCACCCAACGATCAAAGGCCACACCCACTTGTTCCGGAAATTCATATTTAATTATTTTCACTTCTTTTTCAAATGGCTTGAGCGCGGTGACGTTCGGCACTGCATCTTCCACGCTCACCACAATCACGTGATCAGAATCGCGAGCCAGCGCTTTGGCCAACGCCGCTTGTTTATTTTTTGGACACTCGCCGATCAAATTGCTCGCACGCAAAAAACGGTGCGAAGAAAATAAACTGATCGTGTTCGCGCGCTCCATCACTTCATCAACTCCGTCTTTGCCGGGAGACACACGTTCCGCACTTGATCCGGAAGGATCATATTTTTTCTTAAACGCGACTTCCAATTCACGCACCTTGGCTTGTGCGCGAAAAGTGTCCGGACCGATGCAGAGAATCAACATGTCATGAAGCATGGAGCATAGAGCATGGAACGTCAAACAAAAAAGGGGGGATTGACAAAAATTGTTTTTTCATTCAAGGTTTCAATACCCAACAAGGAGGTGACCTTTGGCGCTTGATACAAAAACAGCTGTTCATGGAACAACAACGCTCCAGACGGAGATCCTGACCGCGGTCAGGCACATCTTTCCGATCGTCGCGGCACAGCTTCCGAAGAGGGAGCGGTGGCGGGTCGGCGGCTTCCTCTGCTTCACGACCGAAGGGGCCGACCTGGATGCTCCATTCCTGCTCTGCCAGATCGGATGGATCGAGCGTCCAGGCAAGGCGAAGAAGTATCGCCAGTACGCTCCCGAGAAGGTGCGTCGCCTTCGTCAAAACTCCAAGCACGATCATGTCTCGAGCTGGCAAAGCCGCAACGAAAAACGCAACCACTATGGCGGCGCCATTCGCGTAGGCAACTGCTACCTCTCCTTCTCCGGCCTGCCGGAAAAAGCCGACGAGGCGTTGTGCCTGTTCGTCGCCATGCGGCTCGGATGGCTCGACAAGAACGGAGCTATCGACATCGTACTCAAGAGTCGCAACCGTTTCTTCCTCCGTCTCCTCGAGGAGAAGCTGGTCCCCATCGCCTGATCCGTTCGTTCCCCTCACCACGATCCTCAATCCACGAGGGTCTTTTTTTATTCCTAAAATTTTCCTCTCCTTTCATCCCTTCTTCATAGCTGAAGCGTATCGAGATTTCTGCAGTGACAGGTGTCTGAGCCCACAAAAAAACCAAAAAATGGTGGGCGAGTTCTGTCACAAAGAAATTTCGATGCGCTTCAGCTTACCTTCTCCATTTCCTCCCAATTCTTCCCCATCTTCACATCCACCACAATTGGCACGCCAACTTTTTCTACGTTCTCCATGATGTCTTTCAAAATTTTTGCGACGGACGTTGCCTCGCTTTCTGGCACTTCAAATACCAGTTCATCATGCACCTGTAACAGCATCTTTACGCGCGGTGAAATCGAATGTAATTTTTTATGAATCGCAATCATGGCAAGCTTCATCACATCCGCATCCGTGCCTTGCACCGGCATGTTAATGGCCATGCGCTCGGCAGCGGCCCGCACCTGATGCATCATCGAATGAATTTCCGGAATGTAGCGCCTGCGCCCAAAAAATGTTTCCACATATCCAAGACGATGAGCCAGCGCTTTCGTCTGTTCCATATATTCTTTGATGCCGCTGTACACTTCAAAATATGTCTCAATAAATTTTTTTGCGTCGGNAAATGAAATGTCAGCAGCCATGGAAAGCCCTTGCGGCCCTTGTCCAAAAATTAAACCAAAGTTGATAGCTTTCGCAATACGTCGCTGATCTTTTGTCACTTCATCTTTTGAAATTCCCAAAATCGCCGCAGCCGTAGCCGTATGAATGTCCTCACCACGAGCGAAGGCGGCCAACATTTTTTCATCCTTGGCCAAGGCGGCAACCAAACGCAGTTCAATCTGGGAATAATCACACGAGAGCAAAACATTTCCCTTTTCAGCAATAAACGCTCGTCTGATCTGCCTCCCAACCTCTGTGCGCGCCGGAATATTTTGTAGATTCGGTTCTGTTGATGACAAGCGTCCGGTCGCAGTCACGGCTTGATTAAAGGTCGTGTGCACTCGCCCGTGCGCATCTGCGAGCGTTGGCAAAACCTCGACGTATGTTGAAAGCAACTTTGATAATTCGCGATGCTCCTCAATCAATTCAATGATGGGGTGCAGCCCGCGCAACTTTTCGAGCTCTGATGCGGCTGTAGAAAAAGCTGTTTTCCCTTTTTTAATTCCCTTGGCAGAAAGTTTCAAATCTTGAAACAAAACCTCTGCCAACTGCGATGGGGAAGCGGGGTTAAATTCGCGCCCCACCAGCTTCATCATCTTTTTTTCCAGCGTCTGCCTGCGAGCCGTCATATCATGCAACAATTCTGCGAGATACGACTTGTCGATCAAAATGCCGTTGCGCTCCATGTCACGTAAAATCGGAATAAGCGGCAATTCAAATCGTTCAAACACTGTTTGCAACCCTTCATCTTGCAAAGATTTTTGAAGAACAGGGTAAAGGCACATAATCGCTTCAGCTTGTTGCACAGATGATGATCCTTCCGAGAGCTGCATTGATGCGTAGCGTGAAGCAATGGAAGGCAGATCATGATTGCGCTCACCCGCACCTAAAAGATAGGCCGCGAGCATGGTGTCGAATGACCAACCTTTGATCGTGAGCCCAAATGATTCCAGTGCCGTCATCTGCGCTTTTGCGTCGTGTGCGAGTTTAGGGATAGTCGGATCAGACAAAATCTCCTCCAGCATCTTTTTGATTTCATGCTGCTGTTTCAAAAAATGTGTGGGCAACAAATAAAACTTTTTCTCCACCCCAAAAATAATTCCATCAACTGTTTGTGCAAACAAAGAGTCTGCCGCCCCATGCGCAACATGCACGAGCAGGGGACTCGCTTTCCTCATCTCCTCAAAAGCCCGACGCGCCTCATCAACCCGATCAAGACGAATGGCTTCGTAGCTGGAAGGTTTGGATTTTAAATTTTGATTTTTTAAATTTTCTCCTCCTTGCATTCTCTTCAACAATGTCTTAAATCCCATCTTCATCAAAAACTCGGTGACCGCTGCCTGATCCATCACCTTCTTCTCTTTCGTCGGCTTCCAGTCAATTGGTACATCGGTCACGATTTTTACCAGTGCGATGATCTTTGGAATATCTTTTTCAGCTTCCAATAATCGGTCACGTACTCCCGGCTTCATGTCAGACTTTTTATCGTGCGCCGCTTTTAAAATCCCTGACAAATTTTTATAGTTTTTTAAAAGTTCCGTCGCACCTTTTTCTCCAATACCTTTGACGCCGGGAATATTATCTGATGGATCCCCACGCAATGTTTTATAATCCAAAAATTGCACGGGCGTCAGATCATATTGTCGCTTCACTTCGGCCTCGTCATACAGCACGGTGTCTGTCACGCCTTTTTTAAACGCCATGACCGTAATTTCCGGCTGCACCAATTGCAACGCGTCGCGATCGCCGGTCACGATGGTCACTTCCCACCCGGCCTTCTTCGCTCGCACCGCAATCGTTCCCAAAAGATCGTCCGCCTCATATCCATCCAACTCCACCGAATCAACACCCAAGAGTGACAGGCCTTGCTTGAGCGGAGGAATTTGCGCATACAACTCATCCGGCTGTTTTTCTCGTTGCGCTTTGTACTCCTTAAAAGCCTCATGCCGAAATGTCGCCGCTTTCGTATCCCAACAAGCGACCAACGCGTCGGGCTTTTCATCATTCAAGAGTTTCAGCGTAACCATCAGCACGCCATACACGGCATTCACGACCATCCCCTCGGGATTGGTGAGTGGTGGCAAAGCATGCCAGGCTCGATGAAGGAGCGCATTGGCATCTAAAATAAACAAACGAGGTTTTGTGAATGACATGTCTGACAGAATAGCAACTAGATTGACTTTCCTCAAAGAAAGACTAATCTGTAGGTATATGCCTTTTGAAGTCTTTGATCCCAAAGAGTTAGAGAGGTTGCGCAAACAACAAAATCCCAAGAAATATGGGCCAGAAAATCAGCCCCAACCACAGCCAGAAATTGAAAGGGATGATGATCGATGGTCCCGCCGACCAGAAACACCCACAGACAGACCCGCTCCAACCGGCGGCAACGTCACCATTCTTCAATTTGGAGACATGGCGCAAGAGGATGAACCGAGAGACAAAGAAGCTCGGCGCGACAAAAAATAAACTTTGTATACCGCTTCACTGTTTGCCCTGCCTCTGCTACCATCCGTTCGGAACGATGTGGCGTGCCCCGTAAAGCCGCTGCGCGTCCACGTGGCGTGGTAGCCAAGTGGGAAGGCAGGGGTCTGCAAAACCCCTATTCGCGGGTTCGATTCCCGCTCACGCCTCCATCGAGCTGAGCTCGATCCATAAAAAACGCCCCGATATTTATCGGGGCGTTTTTCTTAATTCACTTCTTTTGATTTATTCAACGCGAGCGCGCGTTTATTCCATTGCGTGCTGCCATCACCCATCTCAACGATTTCGAGCTTCACCATTGGCTTGTAGCCAAACTGGCGCATATCTCCCTTTTTCTCCATCCACACGTCAACACGGGGACGATACTTGGCGCGATCATTATATTTTGTATTCATGCGATCATGCACTTCGAAGATCTTGTCTCCAAACAGTTCGGGAATACGCACCTTGGTGTTAAAGGGAAGAAAGTTGGCGGCCACAATGCCATCGTGCGTGGTTGATCCATCAGCGGTCACAAACGGGTCATCATCACACTCCTCAACCGAAGAGGTATAGGCCGTTGTATCAATCGTATACGTAGCAGGACCAATCTTGGACAAATGGTTCGTGACCAATGGAGGGACCGTAAATCCCACAAATGGCAGATCCGCGGCCTTAACCGGCGACCCTAAACCAAAGGACAAAAGTCCGAACGTGGCTGTAAAAGTCACAGTCATCAGTCTCTGTACCAGCAACGGATAATGGGTGAAAAGTTTGTTGGTCATATGGGTCCAAAAGCGATTTGTCTCATCGAGACGGGTTTCATTTTTGGAGCTAAAAGAGTATCATAAAAATCGCCTTTTGTCAATGGGTCAAGGCTCTAAAATCGCTTAACAAAGCAAAATTCTTTCATGCCTTTCTACCGAAAAACCGTGCGCTTCCCAAAATCTGGAGGCCGTAAGACCTTTTGGCGCTCTCTCCTCCTTGCCGGGGTGGGAATAGGAGTTTTTGGCTTTTTTTCTTTGACCTTGCTCGCTACTTGGATGAGCCGTTCCCTGCCAAACCCAAACATTCTAACCGAACGTCCAATCCCGCAATCAACCAAAATCTATGATCGCTCCGGCACGCGCCTGCTCTACGAAATTCATGGTGATGAAAAACGCACACTCATAAAAATTCAGGATATTCCGGACGCGGCAAAGTTTGCGACCATTGCCATCGAAGATAAAGATTTTTTTCAACATCATGGAATTTATTGGAAAGGGGTCTTGCGCGCGATCTTTGTCGATATTTTTCGACGCGGCCATCAGCAGGGCGCCTCAACGCTCACCCAACAACTCGTCAAAAACGCTCTCCTCACCAGAGAACGAACCTTTACCCGCAAACTCAAAGAATTGCTCTTGGCGCTGCAGATCGAGCGCGTCTATACCAAAGATCAAATTCTCCAACTCTATTTTAACGAGATCCCCTACGGTTCAACCATCTATGGCATAGAATCCGCCTCTCAAAGTTATTTTGGAAAATCCGCGCACGATCTGACGCTCGATGAAGCCGCGCTCCTGGCGGCCATTCCTCAAGCTCCTGATTTTTATTCACCGTATGGCACAGGTTCACGCGGTGATAATCGCGCACGTTTGGTAGCACGTGAGCACAGCATCCTCAATCTCATGGCTACACAAGGGTACATCACCAACGCTCAAGCCGAAGACGCAAAAAAAATTGATACGCTCAAAAAAATCAGACCAAAAAACTTGGGTGACATTCAAGCGCCACACTTTGTGATGTATGTCCGATCTTTGTTGATCGAAAAATATGGACAACAGGCCGTGGAACAAGGCGGGTTCAAAGTCACGACCACGCTGGATGGTGACAAGCAGGCGGCGGCGGAAGATGCTGTCAAAAAAGGGGTGGAAGCGCGCGGCAAGCAATATCATTTTACGAACGCCGCTCTGGTTTCGCTTGATCCAAAAAACGGTCAGATCCTCGCCATGGTTGGGTCCAAAGATTTTTTCGACACGGAGCACGATGGTCAGGTCAATGTGACCTTGCGACCGCGGCAACCCGGTTCAAGTTTTAAGCCCATCGTCTATGCCGCCGGTTTCATGCGCGGCTACCTCCCTCAAACGCAGCTCTGGGACGTCCAAACCGTGTTCAAAACCGATCTTAAGGACTATGAGCCTCATGACTATGACGGAAAAGAGCGAGGGCCTGTATCAATCCGTCAGGCGTTACAAGGATCGCTCAATATCCCGGCGGTCAAAATGCTGTATCTGGTTGGCGTTGGACGCGTGTTGGATTTTGCCGAGTCTCTTGGCTATACAACGTTGAGCGATCGTAGTCGTTTTGGGCTGGCGCTCGTCTTGGGCGGGGGAGAGGTCAAGCCACTCGAACATGCAGCGGCATTTGCAACCTTTGCGAACGAGGGTTTGCTCTACCCAACATCAGCCATCTTGAAAGTCGAAGACTCGACCGGCAAAACTTTGGAGGAATGGCGACCCCCCACCCCAACCAGAGTAATGGAGCCTCAAATCGCCAGAATCATTTCCAATGTCCTGTCAGACAACGAAGCGCGCGCTCCGATCTTTGGTCTAAAAAATTCTCTCACCCTTCCCGATCGACCAGTCGCGGCAAAAACCGGAACCACCAACGACTATCACGACGCCTGGACTGCCGGGTACACCCCAAATCTCGTGACCGTGGTGTGGGTTGGAAACAATGACAACAAGGAAATGAAAAAGGGCGCGGATGGATCGATCGTGGCTGCGCCCATCTGGCAGGCCTACATGGTTGCAGCCACAAAAAAACTCGCCAAACAAAATTTTACCCCTCCGGATCCATTTACAGAAACTAAACCCGCTCTCTTGGGACAAGTCTTGACCCAAACGATCATGATCAACCGCTCAAACGGCAAACGAGCGACAAGCTCCACCCCACCGGAACAGATCGAAGCACACACCTTTTATCAACCGCACTCGATCCTACAATTTATCGACAAAGATGACCCAACAGGCCCTGCTCCAACCAACCAGGCACAAGACCCACAATATGAAAATTGGGAACACGGAGTGCAAGCCTGGGTACAAAAAAACGGCTGGCACACAACGGACACAGCCGCGATCCCGACAGAGGCTGATGATACAGTAAGTCCAATCCAGACTGCAACGACGACTCCAAGTTAAATTTTAAAATAGACCAAGAAATTCATCACGCGAAAGTTCGGCTTGTTTGATGATAGAGGCGATGACGAATGGCGGAAGATCAAATTGCGCGTGCTGAGGAATAGTCACACGAAGATGGGTTTTTGTTTGATGTCGAAGCTGCGCATGACCACCTGTGTGGTGATGAATATAAAAACCAACCCTCAAAAGCGCTTTCAAAACTTCGCGCGGCTTGAGAGCGGGCAGCTTGCTCACATTTTTTAAACGGTAACCGTTACTCTTTCCTGCAAGATGGCATGTTCAGAAGGAATTTCCGCCCTATCTTTTCTTAACGCTCCCAGATAACAAATAATGGCGTCGCGGGCCATTTTTCGTGCCTCATCAAACGAACGGCCGTAGGTAACAAGACCTGAAAGCGATGGAACCGTAACTTGATAGGCTTTTTTGCCAACCACCTCATAGAGCACCGTAAAAGAATGCTCGGTTGTGGTGCGTGTTCTTTTCTTCGCCATATACATAAACCATACCAAAGAAAAAACTTTCCATCAAGACACACAGTTGACAACTCAAAACCGCCCCCGGACTTCCGGCTGGCGGTTCTTTTTTTACTCAAACGACTAATGTCTAATGACTGATGACTAATTACTGATTACGTCTTTATTGTCTTATCGGCATCACGACGTATTGAAAATCTTCTTGGCCCACGGGCTTCAAGACCACCGGGCTCATGGCATCAATCATTTGAAAAAGAACGGTGTCGCTTGTCATGGCTGCCAGACCGTCTAATACATATTTGGAATTGAGTGTCACTCGATTCGCCTCCTGACTGGGTGCGACCTTCAGCGTTGTCGTGTGGCTCCCGGTACCGGTATCAGCCGAAGAAACTTTTAGAAGCCCTTCCGGTGCCAGTTCAAAGTGCACATCAAACAGTCCTTGGCGCGCAAAAAGCGCGGCCGCTCGAATAGCTTTTGTCACTTCGCCTCGAGGGACGGTGATCACAGAACGAAACTGGCTTGGAATAATCTGTCGATAGTCGGGAAACGATCCTTCGATCAAACGAGACACGAGCTCCACTTTACCAAAAGTCAATACGAGCTGGCTCTCGGTGAGCAACCACTCCGCCTCTTCCGGCATAGCCAGATCATCGCTGTAAACGGAAAGGATGCGTGAGATTTCGAGGATGGCTCTGGCCGGCACAATGCAACGCATCTCTGTTAAACCACTTCCGGCCGATAGAGGAACGGATTTTTCCGCCAGCCGATACGAA
>JGI1358J11329_10001476_pt1 | contig 19308 bp, 20 predicted proteins | sample Subgroupgradi54m_FD_11329 | JGI IMG/M metagenome (IMG submission 11329)
GAATTCCACTCCCAGAAAATGCCTGGGATATTTGACACCATATGAGAAAATGAATGAGGTATTATCCTAAGCAAGTGGTGCACTTCCACCTAGAATGTACGGTAGTTGCTCCTATATCTGGGGCAAATCCTATACTTTTTGTAATCCTGGTAGCATTTTTCCTAAAAGATCCAATTACCAGACAGCAAATTGCAGGAATTATTACTACTTTAATTGGTATTGTTTTGCTTTCCATTTTTAGTGTTTAATACAAGTGGTATAATTAATAGGTTATGGCAAAGAGAACAGCTAAAGTTTTAAAATATACGGTTATCTTTGAACCTGCTGAAGAAGGTGGGTATGTAGTTCATGTCCCCTCTTTACCAGGATGTGTGACTGAAGGTAACACTTTGGAAGAGGCAACAGAGATGGTTAAAGATGCAATTTCTGGTTATATTGCCAGTCTAAAGAAGCACGATGAACCTATCCCTGAAGAAAAAAGTCCGAGTTTCGTCGGTTTTGTTGATGTGCCAATGATACCAGTTTAACTTCATGCCAAAACTTCCTGTTACTAAACCAAAGGAATTAATAAAGGTCTTACAGAAGCTGGGATTTATAATAGATCATGTTAGTGGTAGCCATCATATTATGTACAACCATGATAAAAGATTACGTGCTTCAGTTCCTTACCATAACAAACCTTTAAAGAGAAAAACTTTAACTAGTATCTTAAAAGATGCCCAAATTTCAGTAGAAGAATTAAAAGAGCTTCTTTAAATTTATGCCAGAGCTTCCTGAAGTTTGACTAAAAAAGATGTTTCTGCTATACAATACTTTTAATGAGTGATACTGAACGGGGATTAGCCTATACTTTTACCGGACAAGGATCTCAAAGAGTTCCTATGTGGGATGATTTAAGAGCTTTTCACTTAGCAGAAGGAATTTTTAGAACTGCAGATAGAAGATTAGGTACTTCTTTATCCACCCTTTGTAGAGAAGGGCCGATTGAAGAATTAACTAGAACTAGTAATGCCCAACCAGCTATTGTTGCACATAGTTTAGCTGCATTTGTTACCGCTATAGCACTACACCATGAGGAGTTACCTAAGCCATCCTTTCATTTAGGACATAGCGTAGGAGAGTTTACTGCATTAGCAGCAGCAGGAATTATAGATGCTGAAACTGCAGTTTACTTAGTTAGGCAAAGAGGGTTATTAATGGAAAGCGTGCCTGGGCAGATGGCAGTTATTCTGGGAAAAGATCTTGAAGAGGTAGAAGATCTTTGTAGACAATCTGGTGCGGAGGTTGCAAATATCAATTGCCCAGGACAAATCGTTTTCAGTGGCACTGAGGAACATATAAGTACAGCTTTAAGAATTGCTGACGATAAAAGAGCAAGATTATTACCAGTTTCTGGTCCATTTCATTCAACTTTAATGGCGCCTTTAAGGACAGAGTTTAGACAAATACTAGATGATGTGCCTTTTCGAGATGCAATTACTCCGGTTATTCTTAACGTTAACGCTGAGCCTGAAATCAGGGCTGATATAATAAAAGAAATGCTAGTAACACAACTTGCTGCACCTGTTCAGTGGTGGAAATCTGTTCAATATGCAATTGATCACGGTGTAACAACTTTTGTTGAATTTGGACCTAATGATACCCTTACTGGTTTGTTAAGAAGAATCAATCCGGAGGTTAGGGGATTAGCAGTCACAAATTATGAATCTGCTAAGTCTTTAAGCTTTTAGATTTGTTAAAATATCCCAATGCCAGAGCTTCCTGAAGTTGAAACAATAAAACTGGGTCTTCAAAAGAAAATAATTGGGTTAAAAATTACCAAAATCCAGATACTATCTCCTAAATCTTTCCTGGGAAATACAAAAAAAGTAGAGGGTAAAAAAGTACTCAATATATGGAGAAGAGCTAAGATTTTAGGTGTAGAATTGGATGAGATAACTTTGCTTTTTCATTTAAAAATGACTGGGCAGGTGATTTATGATGATGGGAAAAGATTTGTTGGGGGACATCCTACCCCTGATATGAGAAATAGTATGCCAAATTCACATACTAGAGTTATTTTTGAATTTAGTGATGGGTCACATCTATATTTTAATGACCAAAGAAGGTTTGGATGGATCAGAATAGTGGACAGGCAACAGGTTACAGGGGACAGTAGTTTGAAAAATCTAGGTCCAGAGCCGCTGGAAAAAGAATTTAGCTGGCAGATTCTTAAGCAAAATCTTTTAAAACACAAAAAAACTCCTGTTAAGGTGGCTATTATGGATCAAAGTGTAGTTTCAGGAGTGGGGAATATTTACAGCAATGAGGCTTGTTTTGATGCCAAAATTGATCCCAGGATCAAAGTTAAAGATCTAACTGATGAGCAATTTAAAAGGTTGCACCGTGGTATCGTAGTGTCATTAAAAGATGGTATCAAGCATGGTGGTTCATCCAGAGCTCATTTTGTAGATGCTGAGGGACGTAAAGGCTATTTTTTAGATTATGCTTTTGTTTATGGCAGAGATGAACATCCTTGTAAAGTATGCAAAACAGAAATTAAAAAGATTACTTTAGGAGATAGGGGAACATACTATTGTCCGAAGTGTCAACTCTAGGATAGACTTCTCTCAAAAGGTCGTGTATAAAAATCGTTCCTAAAATACTTACCATCTCTACGCCAAATAGGACTCCGAATCTAGCTAAAGCCTCTACTTTTTGTTTGTCATTTAAGGTAGGTCTGGCATCATGATCAAATAATAAACCTAGTCTGGCATTGGCTGTATAAAGATTGGCACCTAAATTTAAACTATCAAAAGATGTTTGAGAGTATCTTGAACCCATTCTAGATAACCTAGAGATCAATTCATGATTTTGACCGAATCTTGATTGTCCAAGGTAGTCAAAAGCAAAGGGTACATGAGTAGCTGCCATTCCCAAAACAATTCTGCCAAATCTGGTACCAACAGCTTCTAAAAGATTATTTCCATTTTCTGGTACTGCAAACCCAAGTGATTCTACTCCTGCTCTTGTTAAAGCAGGTAAAGTGGCAGTCACGGCAGCTCCTTCTGCAGCATATTCTCCGGCAGGATTATTTTTAAGATAGGCAGTTTTAGCTCGTATCCAGGCAGTTCCAATCTCACCTCCCTTATCGAAGAAAACATCCACAAGCTGACCAAAAAAAGGATCATGTTTTCCTGGAGATTCAGCCATAATAATACGAGCTAAAGGGCCGTCTAATCCATCTTTTATATTTCCAAGCAGTTGTTTTATAAATCCATTTAATTGATCATCTGGTGAAAAGTTTAAATTTCCCTTCTCGGCTTGGTAGGCTCCGTATGCTACATCTAAAAAACCTTCTGCACTAAGCTTATTAGGAGTTAAATCTGGAAAAAGCTCATGAATTAATAATGCAGTGTAATGTGCTAATTCTTTTGTATAAGCACGTAATGGACCGTTCCTTGTTTCGCTCATCGATTCACCTTCAACTATCATAAGAGAGGAGTATATCAAAATACTAGCTATAAATCAAACTATGGGTTACTGTTCCATTAGTTGATGGATTAGTCTATAATATCTTAAGTCTAAAAATATGAGTGAGAAATCAACCTTCTCCTCGGTAATTAAAAACCGGGGATTTTTAAATTTGTGGATTAACCAAATTCTGGTCCAGCTTTCCTATAACGCACTGAACTTTGCCTTAATTATTTGGGTATTTAAATTAACTGACTCTACCACAGCAGTATCTGCTTTGCTTTTTGCAATTTATTTACCGGCTGTTATACTAGGACTTTTTAGCGGGATTTTAGTGGATTTGGTTGATAAGAAAAAAATAATTAGGCTGATAGATCTTTTTCTATCTTTATCTTTTTTCAGTTTAATTTTCTTAAAAGGGAGTTTCCCGGCAATTTTAGCAGTTACTTTTTTTGTAAACGCCTTAAGCATATTTTATGTACCTGCAGAAGCATCAGCCATCCCGCTGATTGTTAAGAAAGATCAACTGATTGTGGCAAATTCACTTTTTTCAGCTACACTTTATACTTCATTTTTACTAGGTTTTGGGCTGTCAGGTCCGCTTCTTTCTCATTTGGGCATTAATTTTGTATTTGGTTTGGGAGGATGTTTGCTTTTTGTAGCATTTTTACTTAGTTTTATTTTTCCTTCGATTGTCAGTAAAAGCGATGAACAAGGGAAAAAGTTGGTGTTAGCTGTAAGAAAAAGAAAATATTATGCAATTTATGAGATTGGATTATTTGAGGTTTTTAGGACTATCAGGTTAATAAAAGGCAAACTGCCGGTTTTAACATCAATTATTATTTTAGCAGGGGTACAGATGGTAATTGGGATTTTAGCAGTATTGATTCCTTCCTTTTTAGAAAAATCTCTGCAGATAAAAGCTACTGATGCCTCATATGTTTTGGTTATACCTTTGGGGTTGGGGATTGTAACAGGAGGAATTGTCTTAGGGAAAATAGGCGATAAGTTTATCAAAAGAAGACTGGTTTCAAGAGCAATTATTTTTGGAGGATTACTCTTTTTTCTGGTAGGTATTGCCCCGGTTATATCTCCTGCCATCAAATATTTCAGGCATCCAAGGCCGCTGCCTTTTTTCTACCAGCTTCCTTTATCTAAAGTATTAATCATGGGATCTTTTCTATTAGGATTGGCTATGGTGTCGATTCTGGTTCCATCACAAACAGTCCTGCAGGAAAATACATCTGAGTCAGACAGGGGGAAAGTTTTTTCAGTTTTAGGTGTGGCTATGTCTGCTTTAACTTTAATTCCGGTTCTGCTGTCTGGAGTTTTGGCAGATATTTTTGGTCCCACCCCGATTTTTATTGGACTAGGTATAGTAATAATCATGGTAGGTTTATTTGGTTTAAAACCCAGCTTATTTTTTACAAAATCACAGCTTTCTTTTAAAATAAGGGAATTTTTAGGATTAGGACACTGGAAAAAGTAATGTTTTTGAAAAGTTTAAACTTAATAAACTTCCGGAATTATGCCCAGCTGGAATTAAATTTTGATCAAAGACCTACTATTTTTGTGGGTAATAATGCTGCAGGTAAATCTAATATTTTAGAGGCTATATATCTTCTTTCTACCACAAAATCCCAAAGAGTAGACAAGGAGGATGAATTAATTAAGAAAGGAGAGGAGTTTGCCAAAATAGAGGGATTTTTCCGTCCAGAGGACGACCAGCCTTTGGCTGGAAATGAAACAGAGCTTCTCATAATCCTCAACCGTATAACTGAAACAGTTAACTTTAGGAAGAAAACTTTAGTTAATGGAATTTCAAAAAGAACGCTGGATTTTATTGGTAATTTGCCAGCTGTAATTTTTTATCCATCTGATATAAATATGGTAACAGGTAGCCCCAGTTTGCGCAGGTGGCATCTGGATTTGGGTTTAGCTCAAATTGATCCTGAATACAAAAAATCAATCACAACATATGAGCAGTTTTTAACTGCTAGAAATAAGGTTCTAAAAAGAATTAGGGAAGGTAAGGGTAGGGTTGATGAACTTGAGTATTGGACTGAAGAGCTTATTAAATATGGTCAGGTTATTTTTGAAAAAAGAAAAGCTTTTTTTGAGTTTATTAATAGTTTAGAAAAACTCTTGGGAGATTATAGGTTTGAATATATACCCAGTATTTTAACAAAGGATAAATTGAAAGAAACTAATGGTAGGGAAGTAGCTGCTGCTGCTACTTTAATTGGGCCACACAGGGATGATTATTCTATACAGTTGGCAGGAAGAAATCTGGCGCATTATGGCTCCAGGGGTGAACAAAGAACAGCTACCATGGCTTTTAAGCTTGCTCAGCTTGAGTATATGGCTTCATCCTTAGGTAAGAGGCCGATATTACTACTGGATGATGTTTTCTCAGAGCTGGATGCAAACCATAGGGCTGCAGTCTCAGAGATTGCTAAACTCCAGCAGACAATTATTGCCACAGTTGAATTGGAAAACATCCCTCAGGAATTTTTAGATTCAGCCAGGATTTTAAAAGTGGAGGACGGAAATATCACTTCCTAATGCCCCATCTTGAGGCTAAGCGGGAGAGTTCAAAAGTAACAATTACTCCAAGTGCTGTCACAATTGCTGCATAAATAAAGCGGGACAGGATGCCTGAATTGGGGATTCTAGGTTCAATGAATTCTTTAACAGTTTGTTGAATAGTATCATTCCAGGCTAAGGCTGCAGCTAAACCAAAGGCTGAGGTAGATAAAGTTACCAACTGTTGAATTAGTTCTTTATGAAATGAAAACCTGCCTTTCTTTTTAGCCATATTGACATAATAAACTATTCTGAGTAAACTATGCAAAGGTTCTATGCTTAAAAGATGCATTTTTGGATTAATTTTAATAGATTAAGAGTCCGCCAGTGGGCGGATTTTTTTTGAAAAAATATGGGTACAGCTAACTTTAAGGGCAGGGACATCATAGACATAAATGATTTTTCCAAAGAGGAGCTGCTTTTTATTTTAAAAACAGCCAAGAAATTTGATCCAACTTTCGTCAAAAGTGATAGATCCAACTACACCATTGCCCAGGGAAAAATTGCTGCAGTGCTTTTTTTTGAGCAATCCACTCGGACTGAGCAATCATTCAGGTCAGCAGCCCAAAAAATAGGTATGGGGGTAATCGGGTTTAACGATCCAGAGTCAACCAGTATCCATAAGGGAGAAACCTTTAAGGATACAATCAGGATCATGGATGCCTACGCTGATTGTTTGATAATCAGGCACCCGCAAGCAGGGGCTGCTAAAGAAGCGGCAGAAGTAGCAGATATTCCAGTGATTAATGCAGGAGATGGCCCAAATCAGCATCCAACTCAGACCATGCTGGATCTTTATACAATGCAAAAAGAAGCAGGCAAACTGGATGGGATAACTGTTGCTTTGATGGGAGATTTAAAGTATGGCAGGACTGTGCATGCGCTTTCTGTTGCACTGTCACATTTTAAGGTTAGTCAAATTTTTATATCACATCCAAGTCTTGCGATGCCTCAGGGGTATTTAGATTTATTGAAAAAAAGAGGAGTAAATTTTCAGGTTTTAAATTCAGCTCCCAGAGATTTTGAAAAGATAGATTTTTTGTATCAAACAAGGGTGCAAAAAGAGAGATTTGCTGATATAAAGGTTTATAACAAAATTAAGGATGAATTTATTTTAAGGAAGGAATTTTTAAAACAACTAGATAAGGGTGTTAAACTTATGCACCCGCTTCCCAGAGTGAATGAAATGGCATCAGAGCTGGATTCTCACCCTAATGCAATTTATTTTAAACAAGCAAGAAATGGATTATATATAAGAGAGGCGCTGTTATCACTTGTTTTAGGAAGGCTTTAAATTTAAGGACTAAATATGAGGGGAAAATTAACTCTGTCCGATGGGACAGTTTTTTTAGGAGAATCTTTTGGTAGTGAGGTTAATGCCTCAGGCGAAGTAGTTTTTAATACCGGAATGGTTGGGTATCCTGAATCTTTAACAGACCCATCTTATTTTGGCCAAATTTTGGTTTTAACCTATCCTTTAATTGGTAATTATGGTGTGCCTGAAAAAAAATTCTGGGAATCAAAGAAAATTCAGGTTAAAGGATTAATAATCCAAAATTATATTGATACCCCATCTCATTTTGAGTCAGAGAGGACTTTATCAGATTGGTTAAAGGCAGAAGGAATACCGGCTTTATACGGAGTAGATACAAGAGCTTTAACTATTAAACTACGGGAGCACGGAGTGATGCTTGGTCAATTGAGAATTGACAATGGGCAATTGACAAGTAAAACACAAATCTCAAATGTTAAATCTCAAATGTCAAATGAGATTTATGATCCAAATGCTGAAAATGTATTACCTTTTGTGAGCACTGAAGAAATAGAAGTTTTTGATCCGCCAGCTGGCAGAGGTAAAAAGAATGTGGTTGTAATTGATTGTGGGGATAAGGAAAATATTATTAGATCTTTACTAAGGCGTGGGGTTGAAGTAACCAAAGTACCTTGGGATTTTAATCCACTAGCTGCTGATTTTAAATATAATGGAGTATTTGTCTCCAATGGGCCAGGGGATCCAAAAATGGCAAAAGAAACAATAGCGAATGTTAAAAAAGTTCTGGCAAAAAATATACCCACCTTTGGTATTTGCTTGGGTTCTCAGATTTTATGTTTAGCAGCAGGAGGGAATACTTATAAATTAAAGTTTGGCCATAGGGGACAAAATCAGCCTGTTCTAAACAAAGAAACAAACCAAGCCATTATTACATCTCAAAATCATGGTTTTGCTGTGGATATGAAGTCGCTTTCTGGCGACTGGAAGGAATGGTTTATAAATTTAAATGATGGGACAAATGAGGGAATAAAACACAAAGATAAACCTTTTCTGGCAGTTCAGTTTCATCCAGAAGCTAATCCAGGGCCATTTGATGCAGGTTATCTGTTTGATGAATATGTGAAACTACTATAATGAACAAAATTCGCGCTGACGCACTGAAAAAGGTACTTGTTTTAGGATCAGGAGCATTAAAAATTGGGGAAGCAGGAGAGTTTGATTACTCTGGTTCTCAAGCACTAAAGGCTTTAAAAGAAGAAGGGATAAAGACAGTTTTAGTAAATCCTAATATTGCCACTATCCAAACCTCAAAAGAGTTAGCTGATAAAATCTATTTTCTTCCTGTTAACCCGTATTTTGTGGAACAGGTGATAAAAAAAGAGAAACCAGATGGGATTTTTCTTTCTTTTGGAGGGCAAACTGCGCTAAATTGCGGTTTGGCTTTGGACAAATTAAGGGTGTTTAAAAAATATGGAATAAAAGTTTTAGGGACACCTGTAAAAAGTATTGAAATCACAGAAGATAGGGAGCTTTTTGCCAAAGAACTTAATAAAATTGGGGTAAAAGTACCTAAAGGATCGTTTGCAACAACTGTTGATGCAGCATTAAAAATTGGGGAAAACTTAGGTTACCCTTTGCTTTTAAGGTCTGGTTTTTCCTTAGGTGGTTTAGGTTCCGGAGTTGTTAATTCTAAAGAAGAATTAATAAAAGTGGCTTCAAATGCATTACATAACGCTCCCCAAATTGCTATTGAGGAATATTTAAAACACTGGAAAGAAATTGAATACGAAGTTGTACGAGATCAAGTTGGCAACAAGATTACAGTTTGTAATATGGAGAATTTGGATCCTTTGGGTGTTCATACAGGAGAATCAATAGTAGTTGCTCCTTCCCAGACTTTAAATAATTATCAGTACCATATGTTAAGAAGATTGGCTTTGCAGGTGATAGAACATTTAGGTATTGTGGGAGAATGTAATATCCAGTATGCTCTGAATCCTGAAAATAATGATTATCGGGTTATTGAAGTTAATGCCAGACTATCTCGCTCATCTGCTTTAGCTTCCAAAGCTACTGGTTATCCGTTAGCCTATGTTGCTGCCAAAATTGGATTGGGACATAACTTACCTGATCTTAAAAACACTGTTACTTTATCAACTTCTGCCTTTTTTGAGCCTGCTTTGGATTATATTGTGATAAAAATCCCCAGGTGGGATCTGCAAAAATTTGTGGGAGCAAAACAGCAGATCGGCTCTGAGATGAAATCAGTAGGAGAGGTGATGGCCATTGGCAGAAGCTTTCCTGAAGTACTGCAGAAAGCCATCAGAATGTTGGAAACCAATCAGGATGGACTGCTTAGTAATGGGATAGATGACACAAAGCTGTTGCCTACAACCCAAAGGATTTTTGTGATTGCCCAAAGGTTTGCTAAAGGAGAAAATGTAGAAGATATTTATGAGGCAACAGGAATTGATCCTTGGTTTTTATATCAGATTAAAGAGGTTGTTGAGTTTGAAAACCAGCTACCTAATCAAAAATTAACTCAGGATGTTGTTTTAAGAGCTAAAAAGTTAGGATTTTCAGATAAAATTCTCGCAGAAGCTTTTAAAACTCAGGAGGATGAGATAAGAAAGTTTAGGAAAAAATGGGGAATTACTCCTAAAGTTAAACATATTGATACTTTGGCAGCAGAATATCCAGCTAAGACTAACTATTTGTATCTTACTTATCATGGGGAAGAGAGTGAGGAAATTCGTGATTCGTCAATTGTTAATTCGTTAACGAAGAACGAACAACGAAAAGCAATTGTACTGGGATCAGGGCCGTACAGGATTGGATCATCAGTGGAATTTGATTGGTGCTGCGTTACCTGTGCCCAAACTTTAAGGGAAAAGGGGCTTGAAACAATAATCATTAACTGTAATCCTGAAACAGTTTCTACAGATTATGATATAACAGACAAACTTTATTTTGAACAATTAACTTTTGAGAGAGTATCTGATATTTATGATATTGAATCGTCCAAAGGACAACAAGATGTTAGTCTGGTTTTAGGTTTTGGAGGTCAGACACCTAATAATCTGGCACTAAGGGCATATAAGGCAGGTTATAAAATCCTGGGGACTTCTCCTGTAGATATAGACCGGGCTGAAGATAGGCATAAATTTTCCGATTTGCTGGATAAATTAAAAATTGATCAGGCTCCCTGGCAAAGTTTAAAAACTGTAGATGAAGCCTTAAGTTTTGCCAAAAAAATCGGTTACCCGGTTTTAATCAGGCCTTCATATGTATTATCCGGTTCTGCCATGAATGTAGCTTACTCCTCAGCTGATTTGAAGAAAAATCTAAAGACTGCTAAAGCTATATCTTCTGAGTATCCGGTAGTTTTAAGCAAGTTTGTAGAGGGTGCCAAAGAAATTGAGGTTGATGGGGTAAGCCAAAAAGGCGAGCTTTTGATTTATGCTATCTCGGAGCATGTAGAAAATGCAGGAGTACACTCAGGTGACGCTACCATGGTTTTGCCACCTCAAAGGCTTTATCTGGAAACTGTCAGGAAAATTAAATCAGCCACCAGGAAAATTATTAAGGAGTTGAATATATCCGGCCCGTTTAATATCCAGTTTTTAGCAAAAGAAAATAAAATAATGGTCATTGAACTGAATTTAAGAGCCTCCCGCTCTTTCCCTTTTGTCTCAAAAGTAACTGGTAAAAATTTTGTGGATTTGGCCACTAAGGTGATGTTGGGGGAGGAAATAAGCGGGATATTTAAGACACTGGATCTGGATTATGTGGCTGTTAAAGCACCACAGTTTTCTTTTAACAGGATTAAGGGGGCGGATCCAAGGCTACGAGTGGAGATGTCCTCCACAGGAGAGGTAGCTTGTTTTGGGGATGATCTTGCCGAAGCTTATTTGAAAGCTTTGATGTCTACAGGATTTAAACTTCCCAAAAAAGGGATTTTTTTATCAATAGGAGGCAAGAAAAATAAGCTGGATATGTTAATTAATGCTAAAAAGCTAGCTGGCTTGGGTTTTAAAATATATGCCACAGAACACACACATGAGTTTTTAAAAGAATCAGGCATTAAAAATACCAGGGTGTATAAAATTTCAGAAAAAAAACAGCCTTCAGTTTTAAACATATTAACTTCCGGCAAAGTAGATTTGGCAATCAATATATCTGAGGGAGGTTCACCGGAAGGAGAGACTGCAGGATATATTATCAGAAGGAATTGTATTGATTTAGGGATTGCGCTTGTTACTAATTTACAATCAGCTGAACTTTTAGTTTCAGCAATGACTTCTAAAAAGTTGGAGGATTTGGAAATCAAATCCTGGGATGAGTATGTAAGTTAGCTTTTTTGCGGGAAATATGCGAAAATCGGATTAATGTTTATCCCTAAGTATTCAATCACTAACAGAATTTTAAAATCCATCGGTATTACTGAAGCTGCCAGAGAGATAATTATTCATGCACCCTTGGTTCCTGCATGGGAGGCTAAATTTAGAAAAGAGGCCATGGAGAGGACTGTGCATCACGGCACTCATCTGGAAGGAAATCCGCTATCTGAGGAAGAAGTAAAGGACGTATTGGAAGGGACTGAGGTAGTAGCCCGGGACCGTGATGTGCAGGAGATTATAAACTACAGGAATGTATTAAAATTTATAGATATTGTACAGGCTCAAATTGGGGCTTCAGGCAATTACAATTTTACCCTGGAAACAGTTTTGGAAATGCACAGATTAACCACAGAAAAAATCCTGCCTCAAGAATCCTCAGGCAAATTTAGGGTTAGACAGGTAGTTATTAGAAATACTAAAACAGGCCAGATTTCCTATACCCCTCCTCCTGCAGTTGAGGTGCCATATTTAATGGAGGATTTGGTTAATTGGATTAACTCAGATGAGTGTAAACAAATTCATCCGATACTAAAAGCAGGGATAATTCATTATGAGATTGCCAGGATTCACCCTTTTGTTGATGGGAATGGTAGGGTAGCCAGGGCCACTGCAACTCTGGTGATGTTTTTGGATGGATATGATATCAGGAAGTTTTTTTCATTTGAGGAGTATTTTGATGAAAACCCCATGCAGTATTATCTGACTTTGCAGGCTGTTTCAAATCAGTTAGTACTGGATACACACGAGAGGGATTTAACTCCCTGGCTGGAGTATTTTTGTGAAGGGGTGGCAATTGAATTAAACAGGGTAAAAGAAAAAGTGCAAAGAATCTCAGTTGACGCCAGGATTAAAGATAAATTAGGCGAGCAAGTTATGCTTAATGAGAGACAAATGATGATTATGGAATATATCCATAGGCACAAGGGTTTGTCCAATAAAGAGTTTAGAAAAATATTTCCGGATTATTCAGATGATACAGTGTTGCGGGAACTTAAATTTCTGCGTCAAAAAGGATTAGTTAAAAAGTCCGGCGGTACCAAAAAAGCAGTGTATGTTTTAAAGTAAGATTATTTATAAACAATTATTTTCCCGCGCCTTGTTTTATGGGTTCAACCGGTATCATCTTGGGCTCTTTGGTAGCTTGATCAAATTGAGCAATGGTTATTCTATTTTTACCATTTGCTTTTGAAACATACATTGCCTTATCAGCAGTAACTAGAGTTAAGTCTGGGATAAGATTGGATTCTATCGGACAAATGCCGATACTGACTGTTTGGATTACTCCCTGATTAGCAAACTGTTTTTGGGAAACCTCGATAACAGCAGTCTGTATTCTTCTGGCTGCAGCTACAGCCCCTTCTATAGTAGTTCTGCGGATGATAACTGCTAGTTCCTCTCCACCTACCCTGCCTGGTGTATCACCAGGACGGATTGATCTTAATACAGCATCACCTGTAGTTCTAAGTAATTCATCACCAGTTTGATGACCGAGTATGTCATTGACAGCCTTGAAATTATCCAGGTCCATAAAAATTAATACGCTGCCGAGTTTACCTGGAGGTATAGCTTCGGCAGCTTTTGCCTCTTCCTGTAGAAGTTCAAGAAAATTTTGGTGTCTGAAAAATTTGCGCAGTAAGGTATCATAAACAGCAATATTTTCCAATTCGGTCATTTGTTCAGCAATTCTTGTAACTACAGGTGACAATCTTTGTACCTGATCTGCTGATAAATCAGGAAGGGCTTCGGCAAACTGCCTGAATAGTTGATCCTCGACTTCTATCACCCGGGGGTTCGGATTTTTCTCAGGTACAGTTGATTCTTCTAAAGGTTCACCCATACTCTCTTTAGAGTAATTCATAAAGGCGTATTTTACAATACCTTTTGAATCTATTACAATCCGAGAGATTATGGGAATAGAATCAGAAAATTTCTTTGAGGATGTATATAATCATCTGGATGCTATCAAATCTGACGTGGAGTTGCCATTTTATTTAAGTGGATATCCTACCAATGCGGCTGTGTTAGGGCTTTTAAGTCCGGCAGATAGATTTTTACATTCAATCGCAATCGAAGTGCGCCAAGGCTTACCTTTACACCTGCGCATAAGTCCAATAGATCCTTTTTTTCAAGATAGAATAATCACAGCTGTTGAGTCAATTTTGGATGATGGAATACAAAAAGAAGTCTGGGCTTTTTAGATATAAAGATGCTAAAATGCAGGTATCTTTATGAAGTTTGGTAAACTTGCAGAGTATTTTGAAAGATTAGAAAAAACATCCTCCAGGCTTATTTTGATAGATATTCTTTCCAAGCTTTTTTTGGAAGTTAAGGCTGATGAAATTTCCCAAGTTTGTTATTTGCTTCAGGGTAGAGTAGCCCCATTTTATGAACCAATTGAGATTGGCATGAGTGAGAAGCTGGTTGCTGCCTCTTTAGCCAGAGCTTATGGTGTAAAAAAGGAGCAAGTTTTAAAAGAATATGGGAAGTTAGGGGATTTGGGGATAGTGGCTTCGCGACTAAGTGCAAAGTGCAAAGTGCAAAGTGCAAAGTTAAGCGTTGAAGAAGTTTTTAAAACCTTAAGAGATATTGCTGAAATGACCGGTGAGGGGACTGTTGAGAAAAAAGTATCCAGCTTAGCTGGATTATTAGGAAAAGTTGATGGAATAGGAGCAAAACATTTAGTGAGAATTCCAATAGGTGCATCCCGCCTTGGAATAGGTGACCCTACAGTTTTAGATGGTTTTGCCCTAAGTAAGTTAGGAGACAGAAAACAGAGGAAAGAATTAGAAGGAGCATATAATCGAACCTCTGATCTGGGAATAATTGGGGAAATTTTATGGAATAGTGGGCTTAAAGGTGTCCAAGGTTTGGATGTAGAAGTTGGTAGACCAATCCGTTCACAACTGGCAGAAAGACTGCCAGATCCAAAAACAATTTTGGAGAAGTTTGAAGGAGAAGCTCATGTCCAGTATAAATATGACGGGTTCAGAGTACAAATTCACAAACAAGGTAATAAAATCAGGCTTTTTTCCAGGAATTTGGAAGAAACAACTTTAATGTTTCCAGATGTTATTAAAGGAGTTTTGTCTCAGGTTAAAGCAGATTCTATAATTTTAGACTCGGAAGCGCTGGCATATAACCCGGAATCAGAGGAATTTTTACCTTTTCAGGAAACCACCAAGCGCCGCCGCAAATATGGGATAGAAGAAATGGCTTTGAGATTACCCCTTAAAGCTTTTGTATTTGACATTATGTATTTAAACGGTAAATCCCTAATGGATTTGCCGCTAGAATCAAGAATCAAGAATTTAGAATTAAGTGTCAGAGGAGATGAAGTGTTAATCCCGCAACCAGGGGAAATTACAGATAAGCCGGAGAGGATTCAGCAGTTATTTGATGATGCTTTAACCAAAGGATTGGAAGGATTAATTGTTAAGAGGCCGGATTCAAAGTATGAAGCAGGTGGCAGGAATTTTAACTGGGTTAAGTTAAAAAAACACTCCAGTGGAGAACTTCAGGATACCATTGATTGTGTAATTTTAGGCTATATCTTTGGCAAAGGAAAAAGATCCAGTTTTGGTGCAGGGGCTTTGCTCGTTGGTGTATATGATGAATCAAAAGATGAATTTGTGACAGTTTCTAAAATTGGCACTGGTTTAACAGATGAGGAGTGGAGAGAAATCCACAAAAGATCAGATAAAATTAAAATGGACCATAAGCCGGCAAGAGTGAATTCTATCCTGGTACCTAGTGTTTGGATTGAGCCAGAAATTGTGATAGAAGTTTTGGCAGATGAGATTACCAAATCTCCGACTCACACAGCAGGAAAAACAGATTCTGAGCCTGGATACGCATTAAGGTTTCCTCGCCTGGTAAAATTCCGTGAGGCAGATAAGCGAGCTGAGGACTCTACTACAGTTTCCGAGCTAATTCATATGTATAAAGATCAGTTTAAAAGATAAGGTTTTTCAAGCTCGCTTGCGAAATCTTCGTTTGTTATTGTAATCGTTGTTACAATAACGACTACGATGTTCTTAAAAAAGCCGAAGATGCAACTACTGTGAGAGAATTAATAGAAATGTACAAACAGCAATTTTTAAGAAGTAGTTAATTTTATTAGATCAAGGTATTCTGGTAGTTGAGGTCTTCTGGGAATAATTCTTCTTAGACCTAAACTAACTCCAAGTCTTCCTAACTCCCCTAAAATATCTGGCCCGAGAGAAACGGTGGTTACTTCGCCTGGTTTTTTTGGGTCGTGGTAAGATCCAACAGCAGTACATATCCCTTCCCTTGGGCTGTACGTCACAGAGACAGGATGGTTTATTTCAATCCCTAGGTTATCTGTTATGAATTTGGAAAACCAAGCAGGAAGATCAGTAGCGTATATTTCATTTAATGAGCCATACCTTTCCCAAGTATGTTCCCAAGCTTGGAGAATTTGGGTAGTAGTTTCTTCAGGTCCGGAGAGTATTAATTCGAACCGAGCAGTTTGCGATACATGTTCTCCAAGACCGACACGTAAGATACTTCTGATTGCTAATTCGGATGCCTCGCTTAGAAGGTACTCTCCCATTTATGTCAACATAATACAATAAAACTTCAAAAGTAGCATTGGCAGAATTTTAAATTTCCAAACCGTGCGTATGCTGGTGAACAGGGGATTGGAGGTTTAAAAATATTTTGAAGATTATTTATACTCGCGGTGAGATCCTGAATGTTTTGTGATAGCAAATAACAGAATAATTTGTTTTCTTTCCTCATCAAAATCCCAGATAATCCGTAAATCACCTGTTATCCAACTGCTCCATTTTTCTCCGAAATTACGTGTGGCTACTTTATGGCTTTTTAATGAAGGGTAAAAAGGATTAGTAAGCATCAGTTTTACTGCTTTCTTTGTTCTCTTTTCTTTTTCCGAGTCACCTTTTACAAATTTTTTATATGCTTGATCATAAGAAGGAGTGGAAACCAGGGTGTACATGCTATTTATAAGCTGTCAAGATATTTATCTATATCTTTGTCGGTATGAAGAACTGTATACCGTCCATTTTTGTAATCTTCCAAACTCTTTGCAATAAGTTTTTCGGTCTCAATGTCTACAAGAGGTAAATCTCTCATTTCTTTTTGATATTTTTCAGAAAGGGCTAATTTTACAATCTCAGCTTCAGACAATAGAACATATTTAATCCTTAAATAGGATATTACTTTATCTACCTCGGGTGTTCGCGCTAGTCGTATGTGTGATTGTGACATATAGTGACATTTTACTACACTTTGTGTCAATTGTCAAGTCTTCGGTAATTTATGGTAGAATCCGAAGTAATATGGCATATGTTGCTGATTTGCATATTCATTCCAGATTTAGTAGGGCTTGTTCACCACAACTTAATATCCCAAATCTTGTTGAATGGGCAAAGTATAAAGGGATTAATGTCATGGGAACAGGGGATTTTTTGCATCCTTTGTGGCTGACTGAGTTAAAAAAAGATTTAAAGGAAAATGGGACTGGTTTTTTATCTTACAGCAAAGATCAGAGCATTAAATTTGTTTTGACAGTTGAAGTGGCTTCGATCTATTCCCAAAAAGGTAGAGGAAGAAGGGTGCATAATTTAATTTTTCTGCCTGATTTTGCCTCAGCAGAAAGGCTTCAGAAGGAACTTTTATCAAGAAGAGCAACCTTAGGTTCTGATGGCAGACCAATTGTGGGAATTCCTTCCAAAGACTTGCTTTCTTTGGCTCTGCAAATATCTGATAAAGCCATTTTTATCCCGGCTCATGCTTGGACGCCTTGGTTTGGCATATATGGATCAGAGTCCGGGTATGACAGTTTGGAAGAATGTTTTGAGGATTTAGTGGAATATGTTTACGGAATTGAAACCGGTCTTTCATCTGATCCGGCTATGAACTGGAGAATAAAAGAGTTAGATAACAAATCTATTTTATCTTTTTCCGATGCCCACTCGCTTCCTAATTTAGGTAGGGAGTCAACTGTTTTCTCTGAAGAGTTACAAGAGGGGTATTTAGGGATGTTTAGGGCAATAAAAGAGCAAAAGATTGCCGGGACTTTGGAATTTTACCCTGAGCAGGGAAAATACCATTATACCGGCCATCGGAACTGCAATGTTAAATATACGCCTGAGGATTCTAAAGAAAAAGGCACAATCTGTCCTGTATGCAAAAGAGGATTAACAGTAGGGGTAATGGAAAGGGTAGAGAAATTGGCTAATCGCCAGAATGATGAATTAAGAATTATGAATCAAGGAGGAATAATCACAAGCGAAGAATTTAAAAGACCCGGGTATAGAATGTTGGTGCCGCTGCACCAGGTTATAGCAGAAGTATTTAGTACTGCCCCAACAAGCCAAAAGGTATTAAATGAATACAAAAAGTTAGTAACTGCTTTGGGTGGAGAAATTAAAGTCCTAACCAAGGCGTCAATTGATGATATAGCCAAAATTTCAGGATCAAAGATTGCTGAAGGAGTTGATAAAGACAGGAGAGGAGATCTGGTAATAGATCCGGGGTATGATGGGGTATTTGGTGTGGTTAAGATCTGGAAAGAGGGGGAAGATCAAAAAATAGAGACAAAAGAGGTTCCACAATTAGGACTGTTCGACTGATTACTTCAGTCGGGGGCAGCCTCCTTTCGTTAGCATCTGCTGACTTAGCCTCTTTTAAGTGTTAAAATGCTTAAATGGAGGCATTAAAGCGATGAAATTAGTGGTGGGGTTGGGAAATCCTGAAAGCAGATATTCCAATACCAGGCATAATTTAGGCTTTGAGGTGGTGGATGAGTTTGTAAAGTCATTTGACAATGGACAATGGACATTTGACAAAAATTTAAAGTCTGAAATTCTCAAATCTCAAATTTCAAATGTCAAATGTATCTTAGCCAAACCACAAACCTTTATGAATAATTCTGGAATGGCAGTTAGTTTGCTCACTAACTTTTACAAAATTAAACCTGAAGATGTGATTATTATTCATGATGAACTGGATTTACCTTTAGGGAAAATCAAGGTAAGACTGGGGGGAGCAGCTGCAGGGCATCATGGAGTAGAATCTATAATAAAAAGCTTAGGAACAGATAAATTTATCAGAGTCAGGTTAGGGATTGGGAATTTAAAAACTCAAAGCAGTGAACATAAAGCAGCTCATGTTTCTGCAGAAAAGTTTGTTTTGGAACCATTTATCCATTCTGAGAAAGCCCAAGTTAAACATATGACCAAACAGGCAATTATTGCCTTGGAAGAGCTATTAGAAAAAGGCCTGGAATATGCTCAAAATCAATTTAACTAATTGACATAAGTTATTTTTCCCTTTAGACTAAACTAACATGAACGAGCGTTCAAATTCCTTTTTAACAACACCTGTAGCAATTCTTTTAGGATCTTTTGTTATTGCTGTAGCTATTTTAATGCATGGTGGAATTATAAAAATAGGAAAGACTACTGCCCAGCCTCAGGCAGCCCAACCCAGCCAACCCCAACCAGTTCCTGCCCAGCCTCAGGCGCCTACTGTAACTTTAGACACTATCAAGGCTTTATTTAATAATAAAAATCTGGTGTTAGGAGATAAAAATAGCAAGAATTTATTGGT
>JGI1358J11329_10001479_pt1 | contig 19302 bp, 22 predicted proteins | sample Subgroupgradi54m_FD_11329 | JGI IMG/M metagenome (IMG submission 11329)
CGAAAGGGGATTTTTTGGTGATCAAGCCTTCTCCCTGTGCCCACGCTATATACTTGCGAAGGGAGGAGAGTTTTCGGTTGATAGATCGAGCAGAGAAACCAGTTTTGAAGAGGCGCTCTTTATATTCCTCTAAAATAGCCATTCCTATCTTTTCAAACAGGTTTTTTTCTCTCATATCCCATGCATTTTCTACTCCTGTCACTTTTTCTAGCCACCGCAAAAACTGTTGTATATCTATGATATAGTTTTTAATAGTAAGATTAGATGCGTTATGGATGTAAAGATAATTTTTAAATGCTTTTATATGCCACTTATCAACAGCATGTATCTCTGAGGTTTTTTTCTGAAGATCAAATGGATTTATATCACTGTGTCCCTCCCGTTGTAAGAAGCAAAAGAATTTTTTAAGGGAAGACATATGCCGTTTCATAGAACGGGGAGTCAGTGTATCTGATTTTTTATAGATTTCTATTATTTCTACCGATGTGTCTTGTGGACTGAAGGGTTTATTAAATTGTTTTTCGAACCAAAGACAAAAATGACGTATATCGGCTTTATAATTTTTAGTCGTAACTTTCGAAAGATTTTTTTCTTTATCTTGTAGGTATTGATGGAACAGTGATAAAAAATCCATAAAACATCCCTTGTGCATCTTCGAGCCTTTACGTGTGAAAATTTCTGGTTAGCTTCAAGATTATACTGATTATACCGATTATTGGGATAGGAACAGTAATTATTTTACCAGCTACTTTTAGAATAGAGAAAATAACATACCAATGTCAATAACCTAGAGTACCATTAGATGAAGTAGTATGATATATTTTTATGGTAAAATAATTTTTATTTTTTGTTGTGAAAAATAACGCTAGACAGATTGTAGATATCTTTTTTCACAAATACAATTCGATAATAGTGATATTTTATTTCTTATTTTTTAACACGCTTACTATATCAATCTATATAAATATCCTATAAATGTAATAAAGCCATTTTTGTATAAACCTCTTTGTTTTGTATTTTTTTCGCTCTATGCAGTTTCTTAATTACAGAATTTGAATATCTGTCTAATGATTAGCACATGGTACAATACCTATTTGTCAGTTAAGTAATCTCAGTGCTAGGAATGAATAAGAAATTGTTTAGGCTGATAGAGGAATACAATTATAATTTTATATAAAATGGGATAGCAAATTTTCTTTTTTATTGGAGGTGCTTTTTTATGCGATTTTTGATCAAAACAAAGAGGATTATCATGCTTATTATACCAAGGAAAAATTGCATCGGGAATCCGAAAAAGTAGATAGTCCGTCCAAAAATAGGCCCATTGTCAAAAGTAAGGGTAAGATACGCAGTATACGGACCAAGGATAAAATTCTCCGGCCAAGAGAGAGGAATATTCCGACTCGAATTTGCTAAGACGTACGTTGGTTTAAGCATAATTTTCCCAATTGCCTGCCCAAACAGATTTTTTACTATGATTACTCCGTGAATACTCGTTGCGGTATTACCTGTGTTTTTAACGCGCAGAGCAAATTGCACGGGCCCTTTTCCTTGAAGGGTTGGCGTAGTAAACTCTTCAATAATACCTTCTGCTTTTATATGCTTCTCGCTTACCGAAAGAAGGACATGTGTTGCAATTCCTGCCTTTATCTGCATGGTAGCAATAGACTCCTTGTCAGCTATATTCTGAGTATCTATGGTATCTTTTGCTATGAATACGATCGAAAAGTAATAGTCTGATGGTCTTTCGTCTTTTGGTAGAGTAATGGACAAGGTAAGATTTTTTTTCTGTTTTGGAGCAAGGGTTATTGTATCAATAATTTCGGAACCATTGTAGATTTTGATTTTTTGGAAAATATCAGGGTCAGTTCTAAAAAAATCTTCTTTCTTAACATTGTAAAGCGGTTGTCCATTCTCTGCATCCGATTGTTGAAACGGCATAAAAACAATACCAAGTTTTGCTTCTTGATCTGTACGGTTTTCCAAAACAAGGGTTTTCGTAACCGTTTCCTCTGGTGCTGCTTGTATTTTGATTACGGAGGGAGAAATGCCCAAAGATAAAGCCGAAGCTTCAGCTTTATCTAAATGCAAAATTAAAAATGCAAAAGGCAAAAGTGCAATCCAAAAGTAAAAAGTTTGGAAACGAATAATTTTGAATTTTAACTTGTATTTTTGACCTTTGACTTTTGACCTTTGACTTTCCATATTAGAAGTTTGGTACGGCAATATACGTGACCGTGTTTGTATACATTCCGATTGGTTGTGTATTAGATATATTCACTTTATAAGTAACTGTTGTTTGTCTTTTTGTATCCTGGTTGTCTCCATTCATAATAACTTGTGCGGGTTCGTTCTTGCTCGCATTGGCAAAGCGTTTGTATCCTTTTTGCAAGCTAAATCCGTTTTCGCGATACCCAAGACCATACGAAAGAATGCTATTCCACAAAGTAGCTCTGTCCTGCGTGCAGGAGCCGTTGTCGCAGGTTGTATCGGGAATTATTTTGTTTTCCGAAGTGGAAAGTTCATGATCTTCAAATGCCTGGATGGAGTATTCATTTGCACTACCAGGTACAATACTCAACATAGTGGTTCGAGTAACCGGATTTGTTGCCGACAGCTTGCCAAAATCAACAAACATGTCCGATAGCGAAAACACAAATGGGGAAGGGAGGCTTTCTGTTGTTGTCTGGATGGGTGTCGCCTCGGTTTTTGTCTGGTTTTCGGCATTTCCCGGGATAATCTGCTGCGTTTCCAAGAAATAATTTTGATTAGACAGCGTTGTAGCGCTCGCAGGCGCAATATCAAGAATAAAGAATAAAGAATAAAGAATAAAAATTTTTATCCCATGATTCATTATTCCTGATTCATTATTCATAGTAGTTTTTATGTTTTTGATTTTTTACCAAAGAAAAATGCGACGGGACAAAGAAACACAAGCGACCCCAGCATGGCAAGATTTCGAAAAACATCGCCCCGAAGACCTAAAGGCAGAAAAAGACCAATAATGCCGATCATAAACACCAAAACAGTAGGAAAGCTAAATGCGAAGGCAATACCAAAAGATAAGAAATAGAGAAGGAAAAATAGCGGGGAAGAAAAGTTTCCGCTCATCAAAACAACAAGCACAATAACAGTGTTGAGAATAAATAGCCCCCACAGATCATTTTTTACATTGTGTAGAAAATCGAAATTTTTTCTTTTCAGAGCGATGGCCGTATAGCATACAAGCAATAGTCCCAACAATTCCAGTGTGTACTGTGAAAGATTTGTTTGTTGCCAAATAAAGATACATCCAAAAGAAAGCAGTAACAAAAGTGCTTGCCAAAGAATTTGCATGTCCTAATGGTAGTGGGTTATGGCAAAAAACGCAAGAATTAGCAATCCAAAATCTTCTCTTGTGATTCGGATAATCTCACGGTATAATAAAGCTCATGCAAAAGAAATCTACAAAGGCAGCACAGTACAACCCAAGTGCAATTGAATCAAAGTGGCGAGAACTTTGGGAAAAAAGTGGGATTTACAAGCCAGATTTAGATAAAGCCAAAAAATCCTTCGACTCCGCTCAGGATCAGCCTTTGGGCAGACCCTTCTATAACCTCATGATGTTTCCGTATCCATCGGCCGAAGGTTTGCACGTTGGAAGCGTTTTTACTTTTAGCGGTGTCGATACCTATGGGAGATTCAAAAGAATGCAGGGATACGACGTATTCCAACCCATGGGTCTTGATGGCTTTGGCATCCACAGCGAAAATTATGCGCTTAAGGTTGGTCGTCATCCCAAGGAGCAAGCGAAAATATCACAGGAGAACTTTTATCGGCAACTGCGTTTAATCGGCAATGGGTTTGATTGGAGTAGGAAACTAGAAACATATGATACAAACTATTACAAATGGACTCAATGGATCTTTATTCAACTCTTCAAACGAGGGTTGGCATACCGCAAGAAAGCGCCGGTCAACTTTTGCCCATCCTGCAAGACCGTATTAGCAGACGAGCAGGTTGTACAAAAACTCAAAACTCAAAACTCAAAACTCAAAGCTACAGCGCAAAACTCAAAAGTTGAGACCGAAGAAAAAATTGGGGTTTGTGAGAGATGCGAGACTCCTGTTGAAAAAAGAGATCTGGAACAATGGTTTTTTAAGATCACCGACTACGCGGATCGGCTGCTTGCCAACATTCCAAAGCTCAATTGGACAAACAAGGTCAAAATCGCCCAGAAGGAATGGATCGGGAAAAGCGAAGGCGTGACACTTCGTTTTAAAGTCAAAGATATGGATATCCATTTTGAAATGTTTGATTCTGTGCCCCAAACATTTATGGCCCAGACGTTTACTGTTATTGCAGCCGAGCATCCAAAGCTCTACGACCTCATCAAAGGAACAGAATACGAAAAACCAGTCATGGAGTTTGTGGAGCAAATCAAGCAAAAGAAGAAAATCAAAAAGTTTGATCTTGAAAAAGAGCCGGAAGGCATATTTACCGGCAGATATATAGAGTACGCGCCAACAGGTAAGCTTATTCCTATTTGGGTAGCCTCGTTTGTTATTGCCGAGTATGGTAGTGGAGTAGTCAATGCAAGTGCCCATGATGAGCGTGATTTTGCTTTTGCCAAGAAATATAATCTTGAACTTCATCCTGTTATGTTTCCCGATGATCCAGTGGAGGCTCAAAAAGTCAAAAATCTAGAATTTTGCTATCACCATGCACCAGATGGCATATTGCAAGAGCCAACAGAGTTTAAGGGAAGAAAATGGGGAGAAGTGCGAGAAGATATTATAAAATATATCGAAAAGAAGGGGTTTGGGAAAAGAACATCGCAATATCACCTTCGCGATTGGCTCATCTCAAGGCAACGCTACTGGGGACCACCGATCCCCATGGTTTTCTGTTCAAGCTGTGCGGAGAAAGGTGAGTCATGGTTTACCACTAAAGAAGCTCAGTCTCACCATGGGGAAATCTCAAATCTCAAATCTCAAATCTCAAATAAAAAAATTGGAAATTGGAAATTGGAAATTGGAAATTTGAGCGAAGCGATGCGTGGCTGGCAGCCAGTGCCAGAAAAGGATTTACCCGTGCTTCTTCCTGATGTCAAAGATTGGCGGCCGCAGGGTAGCGGAACATCACCTCTTGCCAACCACCCAGAGTTCTATAAAACCACCTGTCCAAATTGCAAAGGCCCGGCCGTGCGAGAGACAGATGTCTCGGATACGTTTTTGGATTCAGCATGGTACTTCTTTCGTTACATCTCAACAGAGTTCAAAGATGGTGCTTTCGACAAAGAGCGAGCTAAAAAGTGGCTACCAGTTACCATGTATATCGGCGGAGCCGAGCATTCCGTGCTTCATCTGTTATATTCTCGCTTTATTACCATGGTGTTTAAAGACATGGGCCTCATCGATTTTGAAGAGCCCTATGCCAGATTTTACGCACATGGACTTATTATCAAAGACGGCGCCAAGATGAGCAAAAGCAAAGGCAACGTTATAAACCCCGACGACTATTTAATAAAATATGGCGCAGATACAGTTCGTGCCTATCTTCGATTTATTGGCCCTTTTGACATGGGCGGGGACTTTCGAGACTCGGGAATCGAGGGAATGGAGAAGTTCTTAAAGAGAGTTTGGAAATTTGTGACTACAAAGGAATTTACCAATACATCGTCGATTGATTTGTATCTCAACAAGCTCACCTGGGAAATTACAGAAGAGTTGGAAAGCCTCAGATTCAATACATGTATGGCAAGGCTTATGATGTACTACAACTTTCTTGTTAAAAAAGATGCTCAAGGAGGCGTTTCTAGAGAGGAAGTGCTTGCTTTCATAAAGCTGCTTGCTCCTTTTATGCCTTTCTTGGCAGAAGAGTTGTGGGAAAGAATGGGGCAGAAATATTCGGTTCATCAAGCGTCCTGGCCTCAATATAACAAAAATCAGTTGGAATTGGCGCTTGGTGTCACGATTGCCGTTGAGATAAATGGAAAAACTCGTGGGACTTTTGCTGCAGATGCAAGCATAACCCAAGAAGAAGCAGAATCAATTGCGAAAAAACTTGGAAATATTCAAAAGTATCTGGAAGGCAAAAAAATTAAAAAAACAATTTACGTTCCCGGAAAAATTGTAAACTTTGTTATCGAATAATAGCGCTAACAGTGTGGTATTGCTAGCATGGATTTTCACAAAATTTTCACAACCGTGTACCCCATACTCAGAGAACACCGCGTTGCGGCTGTCTTAAGCATAGTAGGTTTGATATTCTTAGTATATGGCTTGATATCGTCTCTAGCCTCAAGCAATACTGGTACCCCTTTGGTTTTTGATGAAGAAAACACTGCATCAGTCAGTGCAAAGATAAAAACCGGTGAAATACTCGTTGATGTCGAGGGCGCAGTGGTAAAACCAGGAGTGTATTCTCTCAGAAGCGATGCTCGCATTCGTGATGGACTCATTGCAGCCTCTGGACTTTCGTCAAATGCAAACAGAGAATGGGTAGCAAAAAATATTAACTTGGCAGGTAAACTTGTCGATGGAGGAAAAATTTACATTCCAACTGCAGGACAAGATGTAAAGGGTGCGGCAGCAGGTATAATAGATAGTATAAATATCAATACCGCAAGTATCGAGCAGTTAGATGCTCTATCGGGAATAGGCCCTGCCACGGGGCAAAAGATCATCGATAACAGGCCGTATGGTGATATACAGGAGTTGGTGAGCAAAAAAGTTCTAACCACTAAGGTATTTGAGAAGATAAAGGATAAGATCACGGTTTACTAATGAACAGATTGCAGGTGGGAGTCATAGGAATTCTTCTATTGCTGATTGCGTTTCGTTTCTATTTTTTCTATCAAAACATATCAAACTATACTAATGGTCAGTTTCTCAGTTTTGAGACGACACTTTTAACCCAACCACAAATGGCGGGTAACGTTCAAAAATTTTCTGTTTCTCCAAATGGTAAAGATACAATTTTTATCACAATTCCCAGGTATCCAGCGTTTCATTACGGAGACCGCGTGCGTATATCAGGGTACGTTCGTGTGCAAACACCGAACGTACCAAGCACTCAAAATGGTGGACTGCTAACGAATAAAAAGATTGTCTTGACAATGTATTTCCCTAAAATCGAAGCTGTTAAAAATAACAAAAATTATGTATTAGCGCTCACGTCTTCTATCCGCCAAAAGATAACTGCTCTTTTCCAAAAAACACTTCCCGCTAATATGGCAAGTCTGCTTTTGGGTATTGTATTTGGCTTCAAAGAAACTATGGACAAAAGTTTTATGGATAGCCTGCGAGTATCCGGAGTTTTGCATGTGATTGCGGCATCGGGGATGAATGTGACCATGCTTGGGGGTTTCTTAAGCAGTATTTGTATGGTTTTCTTTCGCAGGCAAACAAGCCTCGTACTCACCATTATCGCTATTCTTTTTTATGCCACACTGGCAGGGCTGGAACCATCAATTATACGGGCCTCGATTATGGGTATTTTGGCATTTGGGGCGCAAATTCTCGGCAGGCAGTACCTGGCCCGCTATGCTATTTTTCTCACCGGGTATGCAATGCTTTTTGTAACGCCATCCCTGTTGTTTGATGTTGGATTTCAACTTTCTTTTATGTCAACTCTTGGTTTGTTATCTATTCCCCCGCTTTTTATGAAAAAAGAAAGGTTCATGGCCATTGTAGAAAAGTCAGTCATCGGCAAAGACGTGCTAACAACAGTTGCCGCCCAGATTGCCACCTTGCCAATTCTCCTTTCGAATTTTGGCACCTATTCACTCACCTCGGTTGTTGTCAACGGTTTGGTTTTATGGACAGTGCCAATCCTGATGCTTATTGGTGGTATTGGAGCAATTATTGGTTTGGTTTTTGAGCCTGCAGGTCAAATATTTTTATATTTGAGCCTGCCATTTTTGCTCTATTTTGAAACGGTTGTGCGATTTTTTGGGAGTTTTTCTTTTGGCATTGGTTTTTATGCATTTCCCTTCTCGCTTGCTATCGCATATTATTTATTTTTATTCGCTGTACTTCTATGGCAAGAAAAATCTTCTTCGTCTCAATACTAAGTATCGTTTCACTCATCTCGATTGTCTTCTATCAGTGGCAGAAGTTTTATGATGGTCGTTTGCACGTTGTCTTTTGCAATGTTGGCCAGGGGGACGGCATTTTTATCCGCACTCCAAAGGGTTTGGACATAATCGTTGACGGTGGCCCAGATGATTTGATTTTGGCATGTCTATCAAATCACATGCCATTTTGGGATCGGGACATTGAGCTTATGCTTTTGACTCATCCCCATGCAGATCACATGAATGGCCTGCTTCCTGTACTCAAACGATATACTGTGTTATCTTTTGCAACAGAAAAGTTAGAGAATAAAACGCTTGGGTTTCAAGCACTCATTGATTCCATAAAAGCAAAACATCTTACAATCCAATACGCGTTTGCCGGAAAGAAAATAAAGACTCCAGATAGCGTTGTTCTCTCTATTGTTGGCCCGACTCAGGAGTTTTTAACCAAGACCAGCCCTGGTGGCACCATTGGCGAAAGCAGTGAGTTTGGTTCTTTAGAAACACTGGTGTCCTATGGCATATTCAAAATTCTTTTAACCGGCGACAGTCAGGCCGAAGAACTCCAAGAAGCAATTGACGCTGGGTATCTTGGCGGGGTCGATGTGTTGCAAGTCCCGCACCACGGATCAAAAACAGGACTGACTGATGAAATTTTTGAGGCTATAAGGCCAGGCCTTGCAGTAATTTCGGTTGGGAAGAATAAGTATGGTCATCCAACGCCACAAACGCTTGAGTTGTTAAAAAGTAATGGCGTTAAGGTTTTACGAACAGACCAGCATGGAGATATAGAAATTGTTTCAGATGAAAAGAAGTGGTTTGTAAAGGGTAGAGAGTAGGTTGACATTTCTTCGATGAATATATCATACTGAAAATATGAAAGGCTTCACCCTTATCGAACTTTTGGTAGTTATTGCAGTCTTAGGTGTGCTGGCAGCAGGGATATTTACGGCGATTAATCCACTTGAACGGTTAGCGCAGGCAAGAGATTCACAAAGGAAATCTGCAGCAGGGCAGATTGTGCAAGCGATTCAAGCGTACTATGTTACCCATACTGGAACGTACCCGCCCAATGTCAATGGTAATTGGATACAGACATTGGTAGATTCAGGGGATCTAAAAACTGTGCCATCTTCAGTTTCGTATGGTTCGGGCAACTATGCGTGCGGTGATCCGGCTGCAGGAAGGTCAGCCTGGACAATGCAGAATAATTATTGTTATGTTACGTTCCCAGATGGAAGTGCAGTAATGCATGTAAGCCTTGAATCTCAATCAGCAAAATCTAAATGCACTGACAGTGCAAAGCCGTATCCTTACTTTGCTTGGTCGTCAAGCCAATCTCAAGTTTGTCTGGCCTGCTCTGCTTCAGGAGACGGACCTGGTAGCTGTGTTAACTAATCTTTATCGTGGTATACTGTAGCAATGGTTAAACAAAAGATTGTCAGTGCTCTTCAACAAGCAATAAAAGATGTAGTCGGAGAAGATATTACTGTACAGCTTGAGCGCCCAGCAGACCCAAGCAATGGTGATTACTCGACAAATATTGCAATGGCAATATTTGCCAAGCTCAAAGCTCAAAGCGCAAAGCTCAAAACCAAGTCAGACTTGGTCAAAACTACAGCTCAAAGCGCAAAGTTTAGGAACCCATTAGAACTCGCCCAAAAAATAGTTCAAGCTCTCAACTCTCAACTCTCAACTCTCAACTTTATTGACCGCGTGGAAGCGGTTGCGCCCGGTTTTATTAACTTTTATCTATCAAAAGACTACTTAGTGGATCAATTACAAAACGTTTTGAAGAAGAAAGAAGAGTTTGGTTCATCAACCCGCCTTCGCCAAGGCTCCGGTCGTACGCCGCCAGAGGCTATGCCGACGGAGCGCGGGCAAAGAAAGATCATGGTTGAGTTTACCGACCCGAATCCATTCAAAGAGTTCCATATCGGTCACTTGTACAGCAATGCGGTTGGAGAATCACTGTGCCGAATGCTGGAAGCACAGGGGGCAAAGGTGTGGCGGGTGAATTATCAGGGAGATATCGGGCTACACATAGCAAAATCGCTTTACGCTATTTTGCAAATCTCAAATCTCAAAAATCAAATCTCAAATATAGAGAAAAAGAATCCAAAAGAACGGGCAGAGTTTTTGGGAAAATGCTACGCAGCCGGTTCAAAAGCATATGAGGACAGTAAAGAATCAAAAGAAGAAATAAACCAGATCAATAAAAAAATATATGAGGGGAATGATATAAACATTAAAGAACTCTACGAAATAGGGAGGCGGTGGAGCTTGGAATATTACGAAACAATCTATAAAAGACTGGGAACAACATTTACCCGCTATTATTTTGAGTCAGAAGCAGGGCCTATTGGTCTACGGCATGTGAAAGATCATATAAAAGATGGGGTTTTTAAAGAAAGCGAAGGTGCTGTTATTTTTGAAGGAGAAAAGTACGGGCTACACAATAGGGTGTTTATAAACTCGTTGGGTTTGCCAACGTACGAAGCAAAAGACATGGCTTTACCGTCAACAAAATATAAAGATTTCCCGTACGATCGGTCAATCATCATTACCGCAAATGAGCAAAACGGATATTTTCAAGTGGTTTTGAAGGCATTATCTTTGGTAAATCCTGATCTGGCGGCAAAAACAAAACACATTGGACATGGCATGGTGCGGTTGCCAACAGGAAAAATGTCCAGTAGAACAGGCGATGTAATTACAGGAGAATGGCTGCTTGATGAGGCAAAAAAGAAAATACAAGAACAATATAAAGCAATGGATCGGATTGCTGCCGAAAAAGTTGCGGTTGGCGCTGTCAAATATGCACTGCTCAAAAGCGGCATTGGACGGGATATTGCGTTTAACTTTGATGAATCAATTAGTCTTGAAGGCAATTCCGGGCCGTACCTGCAGTATACATACGCAAGAACACGCAGTGTTCTTGCAAAACTCAAAATTCAAAACTCAAAACTCAAAGCCACAACTCAAAACGTAAAACTAAACGCTAAACCCGCTTCGCAGCGAGGCGAGCGCTATACGCTAAACGCTGAAGAAGTTGCTCTTCTCCGAGTGTTGCATCGTTTTCCCGAGGTTGTTGCAGAAGCAGCAGAGAAGTTTGCGCCCAGTCTTTTGTGCACGTACCTGTTTGACCTGGCCCAAAAGTTTAACCTGTTTTACCAGAAGCATTCGATTCTTGAATCAGAACAAAAAGAGTTTCGTCTCGCGCTCGCAGCTGGAGTAGGGGAGATTCTGAAAACCGGCCTCTATCTTTTGGGCATACAAGCCCCAGAGCGGATGTAGTTTTCATAGAGAGATTAGCTGATTTAGCAACGTTTTAAACGACAGTCCTTTAAGAGGTTGATTTGGCGGGCATTTTAGACATATAGATTCTTGACTTTTATAATTTTTTGACCTAAAAGAAACTCTCTTGTTTGTTGTTAATCCCCGTGATATACTGTGATTCACTATGCAGTACACTCGCACGATTCTTCCAAACGGTCTTCGCGTCCTCACCATCCCCATGCCTTCGTTTGAAAGCGTCACGGTTTTGGCTATGGTTAGGGCAGGCAGCAGGTACGAAACAACGCATAATTCTGGGGCTTCTCACTTTTTAGAGCACATGGCATTCAAAGGGACGAAAAAGCGGCCTTCGGCCATGGCTATTTCCACACTTATTGACGGGATTGGCGGAGAATTTAACGCCTTTACCGGCAAAGAAAGCACCGGCTACTATATCAAATCATCTGCAAACAATATCGAATTATCTGTGGATGTTATCTCGGACATGCTGCAAAACTCTTTGCTTGACCCGGCTGAAATAAACAAAGAGCGTGGCGTTATTTTAGAAGAAATTAACTTGTACGAAGATACGCCTGCTCGCAAAATTGGCGACGTGTTTGAGCAACTGCTCTACGGCGACACGCCTTTGGGATGGGATATTGCAGGAAATAAAGCAGTTATTAAAGCCATAAGCCAGGAAGATTTCAAACACTATCTGGCAAGTTTGTACAGTGCCGACAATATAACTGTGGTGGTGGCAGGCGGAGTTACCCCAAAAAAAAGTACAGCCTTGGTTGAAAAATACTTTGGCACGATGCGATCTTTTAAGACCAAACCCTACGAACCGGTTGTTGAGTTGCAAGACAAACCTGCGGTGCTTATCAAACATAAAAAAACAGAACAAGTGCATATTGCTTTGGGTGTCCGCACAGTGCCGCTTACCCATAAAGATCGGTATCCTTTGTCGGTTCTCTCAAGCATCTTGGGTGGGGGAATGAGTAGCAGGCTTTTCCATGAAGTGCGGGAGAAAAGGGGGTTAGGATATTATGTGCGAACGTCTTCCGAAGAATATCAGGATTGTGGCAGTCTTGCAACAACTGCAGGCATTGATCCGAAGCGAGTTGAGGAAGCAGTAACAGTGATACTTGATGAGTATCACAAAATATCAAATATCAAATATCAAATATCAAATAACGAATTAACAAAAGCCAAAGAGTATATGAAGGGACATCTCATTTTAGAAATGGAAGACAGTCGGTCGGTGGCGGGATTTTACGCTTCGCAAGAACTCCTTGAAGAGAGCATTGACAACCTCGAAGATATTCTGGTAAAAATAGATCAGGTCACAAAAGACGAAGTCGCGCACGTGGCAAATACCTATTTAAAACCCGAGCGACTGAATTTAGCAGTCATTGGGGATTTTGATCCGTCAGCTGACGGAAAAGAGAAGTTTCGAAAACTACTTGCATAATATGGAACGATCAGTTGTTTTAGTAAAACCAGATGGACTACAACGAAGCCTTGTTGGTGAGATTATTAAGCGATTCGAGCAAAAAGGTCTGCGGCTTGCCGGGATAAAAATGCTTTCTCTTACCGACGCGATTTTGGATAAGTGGTACAGTCATCACAAGGATAAGCCGTTTTTTCCAAAGCTCAAAGCATATATGAAGTCCTATCCTGTTGTAGCAATGCTGTGGGAAGGCGTTGACACGGTGGCAACGATTCGGGAAATGATCGGGGTTACAAAAGCACGAGATGCAAAAGCAGGCACCATTCGCGGCGATTTTGCCATGAGCCAGCAGTATAATCTTGTTCATGCATCAGAAAATGTGGAGAGCGCACAGAAAGAAGAAGCACTTGTTTTCACTTCGTCCGAGATTTTCTCCTGGGAAAAAGAAGATTACAGTCAAATTTACCTGGACGAAGAACGCAAGTAGCCTATTCTAGCGACATATCTTGAATCTTGCCTAATTCTTTTTCGGAAACCTCAGTATCGCAGAAAGTGCTGTATTGGAGAGCAAATGTTTCAGAGTGCGCACCAAGCAGACTCATAATAGTATTTGTCGTGCATACGTTCCAGGGAAGACTACGGACATATTCGTGATAACTACTCCAAGGGTAATCAGAAGGCGTGGCTACTATGCCAGTTTCCACAGGATTGCGGTGAATGTACTTCGTAAGGTATAAAAGTTGCTCGTCGGATTCTACAATCACTTGTTTAAATCGGTCCTGGAAAAGATGGCCAACATGCTTATGTTTCTTATTAAAGTACATGGAGTAGCTTGTGTGCAAGGAAGAAATGAATTTATGAATTGGTATTTCGGTTTTTTGTTTCGCCAGAAGATGGATATGATTTGGCATAAGGACATAACTAATCAGCTCGACATCGTGTTTCTTAACAGCTTTTTCTAAGCGATTAATATAGAAAAGATAGTCGTTGTTGCCAAGAAAAATATTCTGTTTTCCATTACCGCGATTATAGATATGGTAATAGGTGTCTTTTGCGTAGGATTTATACCGTGAAAATCGCGAATTATAGGTCATCCTTGCCATATTATTTAGATTGTTATAACAACGTTTTAAACGACAGTCCTTTAAAAGGCTGTCTGGACAGTCTTTGTCGGGGATCCGGGACTCGAACCCGGAGTCTCACGAACCCGAATCGTGCGCCTTACCAATTAGGCCAATCCCCGCTTTATTTATTCTACGTTCTTTTGTGTTAAAATACAAACAAGTCCCTATAGCTCAATAGGATAGAGCACCCCACTCCTAACGGGGAGATTCCCAGTTCGAATCTGGGTAGGGACACCATGACAAAAAAAGAAATCATTCGTTTTCTCACCTTACGAAGTATCGGCAATTTTCTGCTCCTGTTTTCGATTTTTGGGATTGCGTTCTCGTTTGGGCCAACACTTTTTTACGAAGCGCAGTTTCAGATTGCAAAACTGCGCGGCATTCACTATTCGGTAGTTGATCAGACTTCATCCCCTCTTGGAGAAATCCTCAAACAACAAAAGAAAGCCGAAGGAAATGGATTTCGAAGTCTATTGCAAGGGAAAAAAGAACAAATTCTCGTACCAAAAGATCCACAATTTAGTATTTTGATACCAAAAGTAGGAGCCAACGAAAAAGTTTTTCCCAATGTTGATCCGGGCAACGAAAAAGAATTCTTGCCAATTTTATACAAGGGTATTGCCCATGCAAAAGGTACTGTCTTCCCCGGTATTCCGGGCAATATTTATCTCTTTGCTCATTCAAGCGACAATTTTTGGGACGTTGGCCGTTACAATGCGATTTTTTATCTCTTAAAAGACCTTGTGCCAGGCGACGACATTATTATTTTTTTTGAAAACAGGCGGCACAATTACACCGTAACAGGATCGCAGATTGTTGAGGCATCGGACGTAGCGTATCTGGTCAGCAATAAGCAACAAGAGATAAGCAATAAGAGTCAAGAAGAGCAGCTTATTTTGCAGACCTGCTGGCCACCGGGGACGACGTGGAAAAGATTGCTCGTTTTAGCACGTCCGAAATAAGATTAAAGGGAGATTTGGAGTTTAGTATTAAGGGCAGTAGCAAGTCTTTTAAGAAAGGAGAGAGAGGGATTACCATTCATGCTTTCAATCTTAGAAATTGCAGCTTGAGAAGTTCCGACCTTCTTGGCTAGTTCTCTTTGAGAAAGATTTATTTTAAGGCGAGCCTCAATAAGCCTCTTGCCTAGTTGATATTCTACTTCGGAGTCTTCCCAAATTTTTCTGAACTCTGGGTCTTTTAGGCTTTCTTTAAGATGATCTCTAAAGGTATAAATTTGTCTTTTCATATTCTTATGATATTATATATGATATCACTTGTCAAGAGTTTGAGAATATTCTTTGTATCTAGTTAGTGCAATCCCAATCTCATTTAAGGGTGTTTTTTGCTTTTTCTTTATAAACCCGTGAAGAACCAAAATTTGATCTTGAGCTATTCCAATATAGAGCACTCGAATATTATCCTGTCCAAGTATACGTATTTCCCAAAGAGGAGTACCTGTGAGTTTCTTAATATGAGGGATTACTGACTGCAGCCCATATTCTTCAATGTAAGAAAAAATACGAAAGATCTTTGCTTTCTGTGATTTTTGCAGTGAGTTAGTAAAGTTTTTTACTGAATTTTCACCAGTTGGACTAATGTAATAGTGAATCTTGTCGATCATACTATGTATTTTATCAAAATCAAGATTGCTTCGTCGGTCGAAACTCCCTCCTCGCAATGACAGTTATGGGCTTCCTGTTACCGGGCCATAACGGATAGCTGCTCCCTGGTTCATCAGCAGCTTCACCTGTCCGGCAGTAAGGGTATAATTATATATCCTGGGGTCATCAATCTGGCCAGTCATTTTTTAAATAATTCTAAGAATGTATCCCTATCCATTTGAGCTTGTTGTAAAATGGAGTTAAATGTTCCTGGGGCGATTGGTTTATTGTGAATGGCAATAGTGATCTTTCGTCCATCAGGATGAATTAATCTAGCGTGGGAACCAACTTGTCTTGTTATAACAAATCCCTGCTTAGTAAAGAATTTTAGCAAGATAGTTGGTTTTATCTGTGGAAGTTTGCTCATGAGAAAGCAAGATTGGCTTTTTTAGGCAAGAGGGCTTCGATTTTTGTTATGAATGATTGCCTACTTTCAACGGGAATATCTTTATTTTCTTCCGCCAAAGATTCAATATGAAATTGCACCAGGGATTGGATGTCTTTTTGGACCTGTTCCAGCGTGTCTGCTTCTGTTGCGATACCAAGTATTGGTACAACAGCACTATAGCATTCTTTATTTGTGCCAATCCTTTCTTCTTTCTCTATAACAACAGTGTAGTTTGCAATATTTTGTTTCATGAAACAATTATAACACATTAAAACAAGTGTCATTAGGAAACTTTATGGACTTCCTGTTACCGGGCCATATCTGATAGCAGAACCTCCATTATATAAGAACCTTTCGCTCTGCTCAAGAACCTTGTGACTTCGTCTAAAAGTCTTAACATCATCAATCTGGCCATTAAAAATATGATATAGTGGGTTTATGGATAAAATTGCCTTGGGAATTTTTTCTGATTTTTTGATCAATCTAGCAGCAGGATGGGTAGGAGCGGCAGTAATTTTACCTACTAGGACAGAAAGAAGAAAAGCCAGACTATTTTTATTGACTTTCAATATTAGTCTTGGTATAGTGGGTTTAATGTTTGCGTATCTTATTAGGAGGAATATATAGTGGATAAGGTTAAAAAAATTGATTGGGAAGATTGGAATATTAAGGTAGGAATGGCCTATTTGCTTTTGTTAATTGCTTTTCTTCTTTTGTTTATTGCTTTTAAAAAATAGTTTTTTCATAATTACGGACTTCCTGTCACCGGCCCATACCTAACAGCTCCGCCTCCATTATATAAAGTCTTAATTTGAGTGACTGTTAAAGGATAATTATAAATCCTGGGATCATCAATCTGGCCAGTAAATGGTTGTGAGCCATTATTAAATGCTCCTACCTGAAACGAAGCTGTAGAAGTAGTAGCGCTGCTTAGAGCATCGGTCACAGTACTATTGGTATTAAGTATCCCATCCGTATATATTTTCACTCCTGAAGCGGCAGATGAACCGCTATATGTAACTACAATATGATGCCAGTTATTATTGGCAACGTTTATAGAACCTCTAACCTCAATGGCATTGCCTGATGAATTAGTAATAGTAAACCCCACACCTCCAACTGTACCCACACCAGAATTAACCAAATATATTCCATACCCCGTGCGGGGAGAGTTTTGTAATTTTCCTAAAAATGTTGGAAAACCTGTGGTAGAGTTTGTTTTAATCCAAGTTGATAGGGTAAAGGAGCTAGTTTTGTCAAAATTTAAGCTGGATACGTTACCCATATCTACATAATCATCTGTCCCGTCAAAGTTTAAGGAGGAATTATATTTGCCAGTTCTGCCGGTATACCACATAGTAGTGGCAGAGGCTGTGCAGGTGCCAACAGCAGTTTGGGTGCCGGATCCGCCCACTGTAATAGTACCGGTGTTTCCATTTCCTGAGGAATCATTAGCGGTGGTTCCCTGGCATTCATCCATTTTCCACCAGCCAACAGGAGCGCCCCGGTTATAATCCCAGGCCACCTGGGCAGCTGTGCGGGCATAATTAAAAATACTGATGGAGTCTAACTTTCCGGTCAGCGAGGTTGAGCTGATCCGGCCAAACCTAATTGCATTGGCAGTGATGGCAGTGCCGGTGGTGACAGTGACATATTGCCAGCTATTGGCAACTAAAGTTGATGAAACCACTCCATTGACATAAATGGTTGGCAAGGTAAAGCCAGTGGCAGAAATTGTGCCGGAGCTAACTGAAATTTTATGTGTTCCTCCATCAAAATCCATAAAACCAACTGTGGTAATGCTGGTTGGTTTAACCCAAAATGAAACAGAGCTAACACCGGTAATAGAAGTGGCCACAGTATTTCTACTGGTTGATCCGCCAAAATAAAGACATTTACCCGCAATACATTGGTCTTCGGTTTGACAAAAGTTTTTTCATATGATACTATCTTTTTTTGTTGTCATTTTTTGTTAATCTTTTCGTAATACTTCAGAACTACAGCAGCTGATACCAAAATATTTGATTGTTTAGTCTTTAAGGCCATGTATGCTCCTTTGTGTGCAGGTGAGCTTTTGCCTACCTCTGAAAAGGAAATAACAGGCTCACTGGTATTTTCTATTTTTATTGATTGATCTATTTGGTATTTCATATTTTTCTTTAACAATATGCCCAGTTGTCATTCCCCCGCTGCGCTTGGGGATGTGCCACATACCCTTCGGCTGCGCTCAGGGCGAGCCAGGAGGCTTTGGCTGTGTTTGGGTTTTTAAGCGTTGCCACAACAATTGGAATAAGAATTACCAGAAATGCGCCGAGCAATATCTGAAAATATGCCCGTTTTCGTGGGGAAAGTTTTTTCCAAAAAAAGATAGTTTTCATAAAAATAATTTGGTTTCTACGATACTTTCGGCTTGACAGCCTTAGTATTTCCGACACTCGCTACCTCGTTTCTACGAGCCACCAGTTAAAGGTGATTTCGCCTGGGGTTGGAGTAGGAATTACCACATCAAAGCTTTGCCCGTCTTTTACATTTACCACAGCAAGCGGTTTGTCAGTTGCGCTTGTTGGCGTAATAAAGATTTTTCCAGACTTGGTTGCTGCGCTGGTAAGAATAGTCACCTTTGTGGCAAGAGCTGGAATACTGCCGCTGCCAATGGTGGTGTTGGCAAGTTGTGCAGACGAACTCGCACTCAAAACAGCAGAGCTTGAAGCAATAAGTGTTGCCGATTGCGTTGCAGTGGGTTGAGTAATGACAAGTTTTTGCGTTGTGACTTTTTCGGCGGTTACTTCTTTTGCGGTAATTGTTGCTTCACTGACAAGATTTCCAAGGGTATCGATCTTAATTTTTCCGGCTAGAATATCAATGCCGCCAAGGGCCAGACTTTGCAATTTTAGGTCTCCGGCCAGGGTGTTAATGGTGCCGTCAAAGCCATTGATGCTTAGGAGACCATTGGAGATTGTGCCGGTGACCCCAAGATTGGCGAGCGTTGTTCTGCCTGAAACTGCAAGGTCTCCGGTAAGTTTTGCGCTGTCTGTTGCAGTGAGTGGTACGTCTTTGATTGTTGCAAGTAGGTCTGCAGATGAGGAGGCAGGAATCAACTTGTCATTCTGGCTTGTCCAGAATCTAGATCCTGGAGTCGTGCTGCTCCCCAGGATGACGGCGGAGGCAGAAGCGAGGCTTGCCGAATCCGTACCAATAACTACATTCTGGAGCGCATCAAGTTTGTTGTTAAGCATAGCAACTCGACTCAGCAAGTCCTTAAAGAGAGGATCTTCTGCCAAGGCCAGGCCTTGCAAGGCTAAAGTGGCGGAGGGGGAGGCGATTTTGGCACTCTGGGAAGCGCT
>JGI1358J11329_10001485_pt1 | contig 19258 bp, 15 predicted proteins | sample Subgroupgradi54m_FD_11329 | JGI IMG/M metagenome (IMG submission 11329)
CTTCTTCAGCCATAACCAAGAAATCGCCAAGAAAACCATGGATAAAAACGATTGCCGGTTCCTTAATTTGTTGTTCAGCCAAGCTGTAGAGTGATTTTCGTTCTGAAGAAACTTGTTTGTAGTATTTTCCTTGTTTGGCCAGGAAATATCCGTTTGAAACAATGGAAACTATGAATAATCCGATGACAACTTTTTGACCATATTTCCCTTTTGTCTTCCACCAGTCTAGAAAGAGCGTGCTCACTGAGAGAGTCAAAAACGGCAAGCCCTCAAAATAATATCTCGGGCCGTATTGATTTCCGCCCCATGAGTAATAAAAAAGATAGGCAACAACTGGGTATAGAAACGCCAAGTGGAGTAAAAGTTCACGGATTGTTTTACCTTTTACTTTCAATAGAGAAATACAATAGAAAAATACCAGTGCAGGCGATATCCAGCTAAGAAGAAAGAAAAAACGTGAAACAACATATTTTGACGCATCAAGAACCGTGTAATCAGAATGAAACCCTAAGCGTTCCCACCTATGGTAAAAATGGTTTGGAGCGTCAAGAAAATTACCGGTAATCATATAATTATAATACAAATTCAAAAAAATCATAACCAGTATAATTATGCTAAACACAGCATGCGATTGGCTCCAACGCTTTTGTCTTCGTAATAACAAAAATAGTTCATAAGCAATAAAAGGCTCAGCCATAGCTGCCATCGTTAAATATCGCGTGCTTAAACCGTATCCGAGACAAAGAGCTGAAATTGCGGCCCAGCAGATTGTTCCTTCATCCTGCCATTTCAGAAAAAAATATAGAAATAAAGCAATCGCTAAGAAACAAGTGGTGTGCGAAAAATAAGAAGCATTGTTGAAGAGGAAAAATGGCGTAGTACACATCAGAAGAGTGCTGAGACATGCGCTTGCAAATCCAAATACTCTTCGGCTTATCTTAAAAAAGAAAATGGTTGCGATCATTGAAAGAATTGGATTAATCCAATGAGATATGTGAAACTTGAGCCCTAGAGCGAAAAGAAGGGGCCAACCGGGAGGATAGACGCTAAACCACTTCCCGTTTTTATTTCCGACATGTACCACCTCAAAAAATTGAGGTAATGCATGCGGCGTTGCCCACCACCGTCCATTTTTAATACACTCGGCTAAGAAATAGCAGGCATGTTCATCTCCGGAATTCATAAATCGCATCAAAATGTAACGGTTAATTAAATGCAGCGAAAGAAATGTTAATCCCACAAACAGAATCGCAAAAGATAAAAAGTGGTTTCGAACAGCTTGAATCGTTCGACGAACCAGTTGAAGGGTTGAATCCGGAAATAGACGCGCTCCAAGGATTGTTGTGAGCAAAGCAATTCCCAACCAAACCAAAGCATCGGCGCTTAGGAATATCGTTACTCGAAAATAATTGTGAGCAATCGTAATCCAAAATGGGGCAGCCAAGAAAATAATGATCAAAATAAATAAAGCAAATTGTTTTAAACGGCTCATTGTATTACCTTGTTGTTTCAAGCTTTTGGCCTTGAGTTTTTAAGTACTGAACCAGTAAATTTGCTATGATACTGTGACCTTCTGAAGTCCAATGGCTATCATCTTTGATATAAAATTTATCAACGCCATATTGATGACATACTTCTATTAGCGCAGAGGTAGGATCAATGATTCCAACCTGCTCTCGGTTTGCGAAACGCACCAATGATTTCTGAATGGAGGTTGGTTTCGTATTTTCCATCCACTGCGCAGGAGGAATGATCATTAAAAGCGGTTGAGCTCCCGTTATTTGAATTTCTTTTACCAACTGGCGCAAGATGGCCTGTCCCAATTGCCATTCTTCAGTCAAATCCGGATCAACGAAGTCTAAATCTCTTGCAAGTCGCAGGGTTTTTTTCTTTAGGAAGCGGTAAGTTGCAGTATGCAGAAGAAGGCGTTCAAAGCGGTGATATTCAATAATCTCCGGAAATTGTTGAAATTTCATTTCCTCCAGAGAGTGCACAGGAACATTCTTTAAGGTGAGAATATTTCCGGAGCTTAATTTAAAATAAGGTTTCCCATAACCTGCGTCTGTAAAAGCCCTGGTAGCTCGCCAAAAATCCTCAGGGAAGATTGTAATCACAACATAATCAGGATTAAATTTTTTGCCAATTTCATGAAAGCTTAAAGCGATTTGGTCGATGCCATAGCCTGACACACCTAAGTTGATCGCCTCAATAGTTTTGATTCGCTCCTCCAATTGAGCGCTGAATGTTTCATTATCTAAACCCCCCCATCCAAAAGCAAAACTATCGCCTAATATCAAGAGCCTAATGGTTTGCGGAGGCTTTTTCTCTTCATATTCACGACGGCCTCGAAACCCAGATGAATTGATATGGATCGGTATTTCCATGTTATTTTTTTTAAGTAATGCTGTTTTGCTTTTTTGATGATACCAACCCAAAGTAGGATGCGGCTCCGTCCACACTTGTTCAGGGATATTAACCCATTGCGATGGAGGCTTTTGAATAACAGCTTTTTCTGGAAGAAATATACGAATAGTTATTTCGACAATGCTTAAACTCAGCAGAATCGCGATGAACATAAGCGTAATATTTTTCTTATGCATATGAGAAATCAAGGCGGGAATCATTAAAAAATGTGGCTGGGTAAGGTACTATTTTACTATCATGAAATAGGGTTTACTTGCTAATGCTAGGTCTTGAAGCGGCTTCGATTTGATTTAGCGTGTTAGAGTCCAAGTTTACGGTTCGGTCAATCGTAGCGAGGGGTCGTCCTTTTAATTGACGAAAGATTCGCCCTAAATATTCTCCAATAATTCCAAGAAAAAAAGCATTTAAGCTAATTGAAATTAAAATGAGAATTGAAATGGTTGCAAATCCTCTTGGCCATTCAAAGTGAAACAATGCCGTTAACACAAACAGGCTAGCGATATACAAAATCAAACCTGCTACAATGATAAGTCCGGTTAGCGTTGCTAAGCGAAGCGGCATAATGGAATGGTTTAAAATCCCGTCAATAGCCAAGGAAACCAAGTTCCGAAAGTTAAATTTTCCATATCCGCGCACTCTTTTGTTTCGGCTGTACGGTATGCCGATTTGATTAAAACCCATGCTTGCAATTGTGCCACGGAGATAAGGCGTGGCGTCATGCAACGTTAGCAGTTGATTTAAAACTTTTCGATCTACAAGCCGAAAATCTCCCGCGTTGAGCGGTAAGTCATCGTCAGAAAGTAAATTTATAAATTTGTAGAAAATTTTTCGGATTTGGTTAATCAGCCAGCTTTCTTTTCGCGTATTACGAATTCCGTAAACCACTTCGTAACCTTCCTGCCACTTCGCTATGAACTGTGGTAGTAGTTCAGGCGGATCTTGAAGGTCAACATCCATCTCAATGGCACAATCTCCCGATGCAAGACAATAACCGGTAAAAATAGATTTTTGATATCCGAAATTTCTTGAAAATCGTGCAATCTTTACGCGTTCATCACGTCTTGCAAGCTCTTGAAGCCGATCAAAAGTTGAATCGGTGCTTCGGTTGTCAGTGAAGATAAACTCATAGTCACAATCTTTGCCGAGGCGAATAAGCTCTTCTTTGACTGTAGAATAAAAGGGTTCAATATTTTCTTCTTCGTTCAGTACCGGAACGACAATTGAAATTAACTTTTCCTTAGGTTGAGACATAACTGAGTCCTTGATGCTGGCAACAGCTATCCGAAGTTGAATTGTTGCTTTTATTCCGTGCGGTATCAAGCATGAGGCGAATTCCAGTTTCTAAATCGACAAGCGCTTTCCAGCCCGGCAAGGACTTTCCTTTCCAGGGTTTCATGACTTCTCGTTTGCGATAAGGTTTCGCTCCCCACTGAATATTTAGCCGCTTTCCTTTGATCCTATCGTACGTCCTTACAACTTCTTTGAGGCGAATATGACGTCCCGAACTTACAGCATAACTTTCTCCGGGCGAACTGACTTTGCCGGAAAAAAGCAATTCTGCTGTGTGACGGAATGCCGACACAACGTCATCAATATAAACCAAATCTAAATACTGTTCACCCGGGGTCATAGCCAAAGCTTCCCCTGTTTGATCGGTTTTTTCAAGGAGGTTAAATAACTTATTTCGCGTATCTTCGGGTCCAAAGACATCAAATAATTTAAGAGTGACAACTCGAATATCGGTGGCCAAGGTATAGCAATAAAGAATATCTTCAAACGCCTGCTTTGTAGCTGCATAAAAATCAACAGGATTATAATCTTTTCCCTTATAATGCTGCCAATAAGTTCCCGCATTTACAAAATAACGGACTTGGGCTTCCTTCATTGCTTCCAGAAGTCGAGCTCCAAATAGAATATTGGAACGAATAAGTGATTCGATTTGGTTGGGTTCGTCTGTTGTTGTGAATTGAGTCGCCAGGTGGAAGACAATTTCCGGGTTCACCATTTCCATGATTTTAACAAGTTCTTTCATGTCTTCATCACACACATGCAAAACCGGCGGAGGAAGAAGTGTTTTTAATTTTTGGGTGTTTGAGCTTTGTCGCACCAAAAGGTGAATATTCCAGCCTTCCGCGAGCAATTTCTTTGTAAGATGATACCCCACAAAACCGGTGGCACCGGTAATCAAAGCAATATGGGGTTTCATGGTTAATCGCTTTTTCATTTTAAAATTTGTTGATGAAATCTTTAATATGAGAGGCTGTATAATCCAGCATTTCTTCAGTTAATTTCGGATAAATTCCAAGCCAAAACGTTTGGTTCATAATGAGATTAGTATTGTCGAGAGTGCCGCTAATTTTATAGTTACGGTTTTCAAAATAAGGCTGCTGGGTAATNTTACCTGCGAAAAGAAGCCGTGTCGCAACCTGATGTTCGTTCAAGTANTGCAAAAGCTCTTCCCTTTGAAAAGGCGCATCCTTACTCACCGTGATTAAAAAACCAAACCAAGAAGGGTCGCTTTTCGGAGTTGCTTCAGGAAGGATTAAAAATTTCTCGAATGGTTTCAATTTATCTTTTAGGTATGCAAAATTTTGTTTTCGTTTTGAAATAAAATAATCCAATCTGTCCATTTGAGCTAATCCTACAGCAGCTTGCATATCTGTAATTTTGAGATTGTAGCCCACGTGGGAATAAATATATTTATGGTCATACCCCTTTGGCAAGTTTCCCAATTTCCAAGAGAAACGCTTGCCGCAAGTGTTTTCTTTTCCCGGATCGCACCAGCAGTCACGTCCCCAATCACGAAATGATTCTAGAATTTGTTTCAACCGAGCGTTATTGGTAAATACAGCACCCCCCTCTCCCATTGTAATATGGTGGGCGGGATAAAAACTGACCGTTCCAATGTGGCCAAACGTCCCCACTTTCTGCGCTTGATAGGTACTACCTAAGGCATCGCAGCAATCCTCAATCAACCACAGGTTATGTTTTTCAACAAGCTCCATCACCTTTTGCAAATCAAATGGATTTCCGAGCGTGTGCGCCAAGATAATGGCTTTTGTTTTTTTTGTAATTGCTTTTTCAATTTCTTTTGCAATTGCATTATAAGTTGGAATCTCGACATCCACAAAAACTGGGATGAGGCCGTATAAAAGCAACGGATTAACGGTGGTCGGAAAAGAAGCTGCGACAGTTATTACTTCATCGCCTGCTTGAAGTGCGCGGTCTTTTAATACAGGTGACGTTAAGGCGGCAACCGCAAGCAAATTTGCGGATGAGCCAGAATTAACGGTTAAAACATGTTTTATTCCAAGAAAATTCGCAAGCCGTTTTTCAAAAGCATCGTTAAATCGACCGGAAGTAAGCCAGAAATCAAGAGAGGCATCAACAAGCGTGCGGACTTCTTCGGGTCCATAAACTCTTCCTGATACGGGAATAGGACTTATGCCCGGCTGGAAGGACGTAGGGGCGTGCGCCAACATCGTGTATTCTTCGACTAGGGTTAAAATTTTTGTTCGAAGAGCTTCTGCTATTGATATAGTATTTTCTTTTGCTGTGTCCATGGGTAGTTTTGTTTTTGCGCTGAGTTTACGTATTGTTCAATTTGCTTAATCGTATAGGCGTGAGTAAGGTCCGGTTCCAGAGCAGCGGTATCACGATACCATCTTACCGTTTCATGAATACTCTCATTAAGAGCATAGACATGGTGCCATCCGAGTAGCTTTTGTGCTTTAGATGAATCAAGTTTAAGAAATTGTGCTTCATGTGGTTCCGATTGTCCGGAATTGCCTGATTTCTTTTGAACCTGCCAACTTCCCCTTCCCCATTCTTGAATTATCTTTTGGGCGATATCTCCAACGGTTAGATTTTGAATATCGCTAGAACCAAAATTCCAAGCACCTGCGTATAAATAGGGGTCATTCCACTGCTGTTCAGCAAGACGCAGGTAACCCAGTAGCACATCTAATATGAATTGCCACGGCCTCGTCGATTCCGGGTTTCTGATTGAAATAGGTTCATTTTGAGAAAGAGCACGGATACAATCTGGAATCAAGCGGTCTTTGCCCCAGTCTCCGCCGCCAATCACGTTTCCCGCTCGGACAGAGCTGATGGATATTTTTAATTTTTGATTTGCCGACGGCTGAAAAAAAGAATTTCGGTATGCTGCGGTTAAAACTTCAGCACAAGCTTTGCTCGCGCTATAAGGGTCATGTCCGCCCAGTTTATCGGTTTCACTGTACGCTCTTCCGTTTTCTTCATTTTCATAACACTTGTCTGAAGTAATTATTTGGCAAACCCTTACAGAGGTGCCATTGAGTCGGATCGCTTCGAGCACATGAACCGTTCCGAGAACGTTCGTTATAATGGTTTCGAGCGGATTAGCATAAGAGTGACGAACAAGAGGTTGCGCGGCGAGATGAAAAATGATTTCAGGATGAATTTCGCCAATTACTTTTTGAAGCTGGTCCCGGTCACGAACATCTCCCAAAATGGAACGAACCTTGCTTCCCAATGCGCATTGCTCAAACAAATTGGGCTGTGTAGGTGGTTCCAACGAGTAACCAACCACGTTCGCCCCAAGTTCGTTAAGCCACAGGCTAAGCCAGGCACCTTTAAATCCCGTGTGGCCCGTTATCAGCACGGTTTTGTTTTCAAATAAGCCGCCAAATAGTTGTTTGTGTTTCATCGCCAATTTTTCCAAGGCGCTTTGCCGGACTTCCAAAGCTCTTCTAAGTGATTCTTGTCGCGAAGCGTATCCATGGGTTGCCAAAAATCATCGTGAGCATAAGCGCCTAATTTACCTTCTTTAGCAAGCATACCCATCGGTTCACGTTCCCAAATCGTCTGATCATCTTTAATGTATTTAAGCGCTTCCGGCTCTAAGACAAAAAAACCACCGTTGATCCACCCGCCGTCTCCCGGAACTTTTTCTTGAAAATGGGAAACCTTGTCTCCGTTGAGAACTAAGGAACCAAACCGTCCGGGGGGTTTTACGGCCGTTACTGTTGCCGACCAATTCCCTTTTTTGTGAAAATCAAGAAGAGCTTTAAGGTTGATATTGGCAACGCCATCTCCATAAGTCATACAGAATGTCCCGTCCTTAATGTAATCAGCGATTCGCTTGAGTCGTCCGCCTGTCATCGTTTGTTCACCGGTATCAACCAAAGTAACCGTCCAAGGCTCCGCTTGATTCTGATGTACTTTTACGCTATTTTTCGCAAGATCAAATGTAACGTCCGACATATGGACGGCATAGTTAGCGAAGTATTCCTTAATCATGTATCCCTTGTATCCGCAGCAGATGACAAAATCATTAATTCCGTGGGAGGCATAACATTTTAGAATGTGCCAAATAATGGGTTTTCCTCCGATTTCAATCATAGGTTTTGGGATGGCATAAGTTTCTTCACTCAAACGCGTTCCCATTCCTCCTGCCAGAATGACCGCTTTCATGCAGTCACCTTAGAAGATAAAAATGGCGTACGGATTTTGTTGACCCACTTCAGGAAAATCATCTTGAGGTGTTATGCGCAGCGAGAGCGCTTTTCTGGGATGTCGTTTCGGAGTTAGGAGGCGTGTCAGATTTTAGGCGCACAATAAAGTCGTATACGCGTTGTTCAAAAAGGCTGTAGGGTTGAAAGTGCCCTTTATGAAAAAAACATTTTACGAGACGCAACAAACGGCTGGGCGATCTGAGATAACTCAATAAATAAAATGAAGCCATTCCAAAAACTCGGTAAAATAAAATTTCAAGTGCTCCAACGTGATGGCAATAGGTTTTCGACATTGTAAAATCAAACTGGGTCATGAGACCGTCAAAATATTGATCGCCAATTTTTCCAAAGGCCTTTTCTCCATTTAGTTCTTCAAAAAGTTCCGAGCCGGGATAGGGCGAAAATATTGAAATATTACAGTCATCGGCTTTCATCAGGGCTAATTTCCAAATGAAAAGCAAAGTTTTAATCATGTCTTTTCTGGTCTCAAACGGGAACCCAATGATGAAATTGATTTTGGCCACAATGCCGTATTTCAAAGCAATTGATATGGAGCGAGTTAAATTTGTAAGATTAACTCGTTTTTTGATCATGTCGAGTGTATGTTTGGATCCGCTTTCAGGCGCATAAACCAAAAATTCACAACCTGTTTTTGCTAAACCTCTAATCACCTCTTCATCCAAACTTTCCGACCGTGTTCCAGATGGTAATTGCCAAATAATTTTTACATTGCGCCGCTCTAATTCAGAAACAAACTCTAAAATCCAGTCTCTTTTGACAATAGCGGTAAGGTCATAAAAATCAATATTGTTCGCACCATATGTTTTAATATTATAAACGATTTCATCAACGACATCGCTTACGGAACGCATCACATATCGGGTTGTCCACATCGTAGGGTTGGAACAAAAAGTGCATTGATACGGACAGCCGCGCGTTGCAAGCATCGCCATGTTTCGCCCATGTCCAATACCCATTGTAAAATTAGGTTGAAAGTATTTTTCGACATCAATTAAATGCCAAGCCGGCCAGGGCATTTTTTGGATGTCTGCAAGCCTAGGGGCAAGATTATTTTGAGCAAATTTTCCATCTTTAAGATAAGCAATTCCGCCAATCCCATCAGGCGTTTTCCCGGTTCGTAATTTATATACTAGTTCAAGCATCACCAGCTCTCCTTCGCCCATAACAAGATAATCAATCGCCGGGCAGTCTCTAAGAGTATATTCTGGCATTGCAGTCGGATGTTCTCCTCCTACCACTATTTTAGCTTTGGGGAAAGCAGTTCTAATCTTATTGATATAATTTCGGGCATGAGGCCATTCTTGAGAAAACATAATGGTGATACCAATAATGTCTGTTCCGGGATCAATTAATTTGATGGACTCATCTTCGCTTAGTCCTTGGACTTTAAATCGCCCATCTGAGGTAAACTCAATATGGTCGACAGCTACTCCCGGGCAATCGATGATTGATGCTCGATAACCCGCTTTTTCCAAAACCGCTGCCACGTAAGCCAGCCCAAGCGGCATGGTGAGAGGGGCGCTGTATGAATTTTTAGAAAAAATGATGGGAGGTTTGATTAAGGTGACACATTGATCCGATGAGGACGAAGGATTTGCAAATGTTGAAAAGGCATCCCCTACATCAAGGGGGTTTAGCGCTTGAACGTAAGAAAAGTTCTTTGGCGGCGTATAGCTTGATTTTTTTGGCGCAGTTTCCAGGAGCATAAGGTTTCCTCAAAACAAGGACTTTAACCGTAAAACATTACAGCGTAATATCTTATCAGTTCTAACTGTCAAATTCAAGAATAATCAGCAGTCCTAACCCTTGCAGATACAACAGTTACAACCCTAAACCCCTTCCAATTTGCAGGATTTACCATTAAAATTTTTCAGTTCATCGCTAAAACGGAGCTGAATAAGCTCAGAAAAAAACTGCACAATGGTGCGTAAGTTGACATGGGACTTTCCGGCTTTCCGCTGATGGGACTGCGTCTCAATTTCATAAACTTTAAGTTTTAATCGGCTTGCCTTCGCCATCATCTCTGTATCGACCAAATTTTCAGTCGACTTCAAATTTAAAATAGGAACCCATTTTGCAGAAAATATCTTAGGGCTTCCATTGATGTCTTTTGAAGATAAGCCAAAAAGCATGCGGGTGAGAAAATTAAATAAATAAGACAAGTAGGTCCTGAACGCACTTTCACGCCTTACTCGATTGATTTTAGCAAGGTCGTACTTCCCCGAATCCATTATGCGAAGTAAATCGATCAAAACCCCAGGTTCTATTTGCCCGTCCGATGGCATGTAGGCTACCAATTCCATAGTTGCTTTACGGAGACCGCCGATCACGGCGCTTCCATAACCTTTTGGCTGGATCACAACACGGCATCTCGGATTGCGTTTATTTAGATTTTGAATCACTTGGAGAGAAGCATCGGAAGAACCATTTTCAACAAGGAGTAATTCGTAGTCGACCTTATTTTCTTCCAGTGTTTTTACAATATCTTCTACGACATCGGCAATGAACGTTTCTTCGTTCCAAACCGGTAGGACCAATGACAAACTTTTCATAGTTTCGAACTGTAAGTTTGTCCCAAAAATTGCAGAGTTCTATCTGCAAGTTGATCAGGCATCAGATGCGACTTCTCAAGAAGATAATTGCGATCGCCTGTTATTGCATCAAATTTGTCTTCGATTCCGCAGCGCATTAAACATACGGCAAGATCGCCGCGTTCAGAAAGAACCTCAGAGATTGCGCTGCCTAGCCCTCCTGTCATTCCATGCTCTTCGACGGTAACCATGCGTTTTATTTGTCTGCCAAGCTCAAAAATCGTATGTCGGTCAATTGGTTGAACCGTGTGCATGTTGACCACCGTGGCCTCAATATGATGGCTTTTTGATAACAATTCGGCACATTTCAAAACATTGTCTAACATAATGCCACAAGCAAAAAGGACGGCATCATTTCCCTTCCGCATGATGGTTGCTTTTCCAATTCCAAAATTTGCAAAATCCTTAACAAGATCTGCCTCGCCTTTTTTACTGAGACGCAGATAGGCCGGTCCGGGTTGCTTTAAAATTGCTTCTGTACATTTTGCCGTTTCCATCGGCCCTGAAGGACAAAGAATAGTCATGTTTGGCATTGATCGCATTAATGCAATATCTTCCGTTGCGTGATGCGTGAATCCCGCATGTCCATAAGCCAATCCTGCGCCAACGCCAACGATTTTTACTGGGAGCGCTGGAAAGCAAACGTCATTTCTGATTTGTTCAAAAGGTCGCAACGCTACAAAATTAGCAATTGAGTAAACGACAGGAATAAATCCTTCGCGTGCCAAGCCGGAAGCGCAGCCGATCAAGTTAGCTTCGGCAACACCTACGTTAATAAACCGATTCGGAAATTGAGATTGAAACCGTTCAAACACGGTAAAGCCAAGATCGGCCGTTAAGAGATAGATCTTGGGATCGCGTTCTGCTGCTTCGATCAAGGTATTGACAAAAGCTTCTCTCATTTTATTCCCTGCAGTTCCAATTCTCTAATTGCGTTTTTAAAGTGCTCTTCAGTCATGGTTAAGTAATGCCAATTTAGCTTGTCTTCCATAAAGGAAATGCCTTTTCCTAAAGTGGTATGTGCGATGATCGCGTTTGGTCTATTCTTTTGAATCGGTATCTGACTTAATTTTTTTTCCATCTCCGACAAATTATGCCCATCGATTTCGAGTGTTCCCCAGCCGAATGCTTTCCATTTATCGATGAACGGTTCCAATTGAATAATATCTTCCGTTCGTCCCATCGCTTGCATCTTGTTGTAGTCTACAATCACAACAAGATTATCCAGCTTTTGTTGTGCGGCAAACAAGGCAGATTCCCAAATGGATCCTTCATTACATTCAGCGTCACTCAATAGAACAAACACACGGTATTGTTTGTGCTTCTTTTTTCCTGCTAGGGCTAACCCTCCTGCCACGGCTAAGCCGTGACCTAACGATCCGCTCGCATATTCTATGCCTGGCAGCGACATATTTTCAGGATGAACGGCCAGGCGGCCTCCATTTTGACAAAATGTAAAGAGTTCGGTTTCCGTAAAAAAATGCTTCCGACACAGTACTGCGTATAAAGCGGAAGCAGCATGGCCTTTGCTTAGTAAAAAGCGGTCTCGATCTACATTCTTTGAATCAGCTGGATCGATATTTAAAATTTTATAATATAAAACCGAAAGAATATCGATTATGGAAAGTGCCGAACCAATGTGGCCTACTTGGGCTTTGTAAGAAATATCTAAAATGTCACGTCTCAGATTTCGCGCAATTTGCTTCAAATTATTCATTTTTAGTCCCATTTCGATCCCATCCATAGTAAGTTAAATAGTAATTCATAGCGTCACTTCCAGAAGCCACAGGCAGAGTAGCGCTCGGGACACCGTCTAAAGTTTGGATATCGTACACCTGAAATCCGTCTGGCCAAGTTAAAGTTGCTTCAATTCGGCCTGACTTTAAATTAACAAACACAATTCCGCACTGGCTCTTTCTGGCATCCAAGCCAGGGGCGTAGGGCTCGTATTGAGGAATGACTTTTGACAGGCCAACAATTGCATACGAATCAAGAAAAGTAAGCCCACGTGTAAAACCGGGGGCTTTTACGACCGTTGTGTAGCTGCTGCCTTTTGGTTCTAGTATTCCCAGTTCACCCATACCGCTATCGCACAGCCACAATTGCTGCTTAAATTTCCTAACCGAGTGGGGACAGGTAAGGCCCCGATAAATCGTTTCACGGCTCGATCCTTCAAAAACTACGCCTTTCCCTTTTGGACCATAACCCTCCTTCCACGGCTTTTCCTGTGTCGGCTTATCAGAAAATGCCGTAAAGAAGCTTTCGCCGAGCGTCTTGCCGCGTGCGATGGAATTAAGTTGAAGATAATTGGTGGTAAAAGCTTTTTTCCCGAGGCGGTCCACACACTTAGGATTCCACGCTCTTTCAAAACCGCCGTCCGGATGTATTTTTGCAACGAAATTAAGCCCCGTCACGGTTACATACAGATTGTTTTTAATATCAACGACATCATGAACTGAGAAATGTCCCGGCAAAAAAATAGTTTTTATCGGGATCAAGAGGGGTGATGCGGTATGTGACGCTTGTTCGTTTGTCTGGCCTGCCCGCAAATTTACAAGTGTACTTGGGGTTGTTTCAGAGCGAAATTTTTTATCAAGGAGTTTAAAAAATAAGATTTGGTTCGGTGATCGCGTGCTTGAAACAATTAAATTGTTGTCCTTGAAGAAAACGCCGGACGGATGCGGAATTTCTAAATATTGAATGTTCAGTTTTTGGCCGCTTACGGAAACCAAAGCAAGCAAGTGTTCATACTCAAGCGTAACAGCAATGACGGTCTTTAATTTAGACAGCAAAGGCGCTAGGTTTTTAGATGCCTGAATCTGGGGCAAAGTTCTCTTGAGCGTTTTTTCCGGAGGCATCGTTATATTTTTGACGTCATCGCGATACATTCGTTTGATTTGATCTAACTTTGTTTGTTTCATTGCATTACCCAATCGCTTGAATTTAATAGTTATAAAGTGACCTGGAAGATGTTGTTAAAAATTCAATTTTATCCTTCACTTTTTTAGCTGCTTGTCGGCGAATTGACGAATTGTATTGAGAAGTAACGATCGGCACGCCTCCAAACGGTTTGATCGTTTCAAGCTTTGAATTGTTCCAAGACAGTTGTAAGACTTTTTGAGAAAACGGAATTTCAAAAAAATCACAAATTGATTTTAAAGTTTTCTTTTTATTTGCTGTTAAATTTTCATATCGAACAACCAGAAACTGATCCGGAAATTTTGTTTGGTAATAGAAGCTTATCAATGCACACAAGTTCCAGATCAAACAAAATTCCTCCGCGCTCAACCCTTTGAGTCTCAATTTTGTATCGAGATAAGTTGATACCGGATGGCGAATAATATGAACGATTTTAGCCTTTGGAAAATCATGAAAGATCTCTTCTGTGTCGAACAAAACAATGGGGCAGTGACCCGCAACAGCTTTTTCAGTTTTTGAAGCCGATCTATTTTTCCAATTGGCAAAAAAACTTAAAAGATAGGCTTCAACGATAGACGCCCGCGATATTCGATCTTTTTTGTGAGAGAGCCTTTTTCGAAAGTCTTTAATCCAATCTGCATGAGAGATTTGCAAATTGAAACTAGCAAACTTACTCATGGAGCGTTGTTTGAGATACCATTTGACCTCTCGATCAATGATAGAGCGGTGCAGAGAATTAAAATTTTTCTGATCCTTTATAAATTTCGGCCAACGGTATTGCGGTTTAAAGCAGTAGCCCCTTAAACCGTTTACGCTTTCGTTGGTGCCAAGTTGCATTTCGAACGGATAAACTTTTAGGCTTGGGTGGCCGTCCAATAGGCGATGTAAAAATCCTCCTCCGCTTTCGTGGAGCGCAGAAATTAAAAATAATCTTAAGTTACTCTGTTTAGTTGGCATGATAAAGAAATTGAGGATGATCTTGATACCATTTGATCGTTTCCACCAAACCGGTCATCAGATTGCGTTTCGGCACCCATTTGAAAACGCGCTTCAACTTTTTATTATCGCATGCCCATACGTGGGTGTCCCAAATTCGATTAGGCATACTTCCCCACTTGAGATCGAATTTCGCTTTTGTAATCTGCATGACTGCCGATACGACATTTTTAATGGTCGATCGCTTCCCGGTGCCGATATTAAAAATGCCATCCGGTGCCGTCCGGTTTTTTAGAGCAAGCAGGCAAATATCAACTACGTCTTCTATATGAATCAAATCGCGCGCTACACGAGGTGAAACCAAGGATGGAGATTTTCTTTCAAAACTGCAGCGAATAAGTGTTGGAATGAGCCTCGACGGCTCTTCGTAGGGTCCATAAACTGAATAAAAGCGAAAAGTTATAACGGGCGCTTTGAACTCTCTTGCAATATATTGGCAATACATCGTAGACGACAGTTTGGTCCAGGCATAGTTACTGTTTGGCTCAGGCAAAGTTTTTTCATTGGACGGAGCGTTTTGGAAGCCATATTCTGACGAACTTCCACTGTTAATAAAAAGCTTGAAGCCGGTTTTGAGACACGCATTAACTAAATTAAATGTACCTATAATATTTGTGTTGATCATCGTCTGCACGTTCGTTTGAGAGGGATAGTTGCCGTATGACGCGCAATGAATAATATATTTGGGTTTAATCTCTTGAATCAATGAGCTTACTTCTTTCTCTTTTGCGAGGTCACATTCATGCAACTTAATCTTATTTAAAATCGATTTAATTCTCCAATCATTGCCAAGACGTCTTACAACCGCGTGAGGATGAATGCCTAACTTCACAAGACGATGCATCAGGTTCCCGCCAATAAAACCGGAAGCGCCTGTAATTAATATAGGTCCGTTTAATTTCATAATCGTAATTTTATCAGTTAGTTTCGACAACAAAGCCCTTAAAAAGGGACAATTATTGCATAATCAGTATACCCTGTCTATAGGAGCGCGCTAGGTTAAAAGCTTATCCTTCAGGTTTTAAAAATAATTAAAAGTCCCTCGGCTGATTTTTTATGCGTCCAGCTTAAAATGTTCATTAAATTCTTTATCAATCATGTGGCGTGAAATAAGAAACGTAATTTTCGTGGTAGCTAAAAATAAACACGCTGAAAAATAAAACCAAAAAAGCCAGAGCCTGAGATCGTAGCCGCTCCAAAACAGTTGCAGGATAGCGCTTACGGTTAGAATGTTCATTAAGACATGAATTTCCACTAGTTTATGCAGCAGAGAATAAATTTGTTTTGTAATTGAATCTTTGCGCTTTTGATCTGATCGCGTTTTAGCTTTAACGAGAACGTGCGTTGCCAAGTTGAACTGTTCAAAAAAAGTTTTGTATTTCGTGTCAGATGTCATATTGAATAACAAGATACATAGAGATGCGATAAAGCCTAAAACAACGTAATAAAAGTGGGACGTTTCATTAAAGCAGTAAATTCCAAGGCTAAAAAAAATGACGCCATGAATAATATGATGGGTCATGAAGTCAAAGAATCGCCCCGAAAGAGACGCTGTTTTTCGGTACCGGGCAATTTGCCCATCCACATGATCTAAGAAATACCATAACTGCACCAAAATGGCTCCGAGCAGAAAACACGTTTGAGATTTAAAACTGAAAAGTGCGATTCCAAACAACCCGGCCAAAAGAGAAATTAAGGTTACCTGGTTTGCGCTGATGTTAGTATGAAGAAGCAACCATGTTATCGGTAAGGCCGCATCACGCAAAATATGCCTTACCATCCAATTCCCGACTTCTTTATATCGTGGTTTCTGACAGATTTCACCCAGCTTCTTAAGAGATTCAACCATTTTTGATCACCGCTTTGAGAAACGCTTTTAACTTTTCTGCGTATTCTTGATTTGCCGCAGCATTGGGATGGCTATCGTGAGGCCAATTTCGATTTTCTTTTTTGGTTAAATCCACGGAAATATCAACGGTTTTTATTCCTGAATGCTTTAGAAATTCAAGCGTCTCGGTGCTCTCTGAATCAATTCCGGCCACAACAAACGGGATTCCATTCTTTTTCGCTATATCGGAGAAGTTTTCGATCAGTTTTTCAGTTACCGCTCGGCTGTGCACAACTTGATCTTCCGTATCGTTAATTTTGTCTTCAATAAGCCGCGCCAAAGCAGACTGCCGGACCAATGGAAATTCATGATAGGTTGGGTCTGTTTCCGAATAAATTAGACTTCCCGTTTTGTCCATTCTAGCGAAAGGCTGTCGAAATGCCCCTAACTCATTCGCAGATCCAACGGCTTGTCTTCTTTTTAGCAAAAATGTATTTCGTTCATCATGAAATGAAGCGTAGGCGTAGATAACCACTGCTGGTTTCGGATGAGTTTTTAAAGCTTCTTGAAAATCAATAAATGATTGTAAAGTTCCATAACCAACTATCCCGAAATTGACAACTTCATAATCAGGAAAATCTTTTTGAAGTAACCAAGCATAGGTTTCTTGATCGTTTAATGACCAGCCGAACGTGAAGGAACACCCAAAAATCCAAATCTCAGGTTTTTGATTTTTATTTTCATAGTCACCAAGCGGATGGGTGATCCGCTCCCCGTCTTTAATGTTAGTCATCGTAAAGGTGTAACCATCCGGAAGAGTAGCCTGATATTGCCCTGCGATTGTAGTGTATCCTCGCAAAGGATCGATTTTAACCAAATGATTTCCGGGTGTAATTTGAATTTTCTCTTTTGCCGGAATCCTGGGTTTAATGCCCATTTTCCGAACCGCAACTTCAGCAAGAGACAATGACAATAAGACGGATAACGATAAGATAAGAACATTTTTGAAAAACTTATTCATGCTTTTAAATTTAGATCTAACGGCGAAAGAAATAAAGCCGATTAAAAGCGCAGCACAGCTAATAAAAATAATAAAATACTTTGCCATTCGGTCTCCCTTGGCCAGATAAAACTCAAGAGGATGCACTTTCCTTCCCTCAAGGAGCTGGTTAAAGAAGGTCCACGATTTCTCATTGTATAACTGAGCGATCATCTGATGGCCAAAAAACACATAAAGTGACCAAAGAAACCCAATTCCAACTAGCACCATAATGAAAAACCGGAGAGGCGTTTTATTCATAACAACCTCTGCTGAATTATAAGAACAATAAAACCAAGAAAGACAAAAACCAAACTTGTTAACAAACCAAGTTTCAAAGAAGCGGGCTCGTAAATGAATCGAATTTGATGCGTTCCCGGTTCCACTTCTACAGCCCGAAACGCATAATTTGCCTTATAAATTTTATGAGGTATGTTGTCTACAAATGCTTTCCAGCCCGGAAAATAATTGTCACTCAAGACAAAAAGTTCGTGCCGGGATGTGGTAACTAAAACTTCAACCGCCTGGGATGTATATTTTTCAAATTTTACATCTTGGTTTTTTACGTTCGTATTGCCTTTAGACGGTTCGAAACCCGCCCTCTCCTCCAACACAACCATCTGATCAAACTTCATATCGCTGCTCTTTAGAAACGAGAGGATTTGTTGCTTTTCTTTAAATACTTGGTAATTATGAACTAAAAATCCGCGCGGGAGATAGAAAGCATTAAAATAAATTTTTGCGTCCTCATCTTCAAATATTAAGCGAAATGGCGCTCGAAGTTTATTTTTCTTTGATGCGATCAAATATTTCACATTTAAAAAATCGGCGATCCGGCGGTCAAAACTCCCTTCCGGTCCTGCCAGCACCATTGCCGGGTCGGGTTCATAATTAGTTTGGAAATTTTTGAAAAAAACTGAATATTGATCCGGGAATAAGGGATCATAACCTTCAACGCTTGCAATTCCATATAGAAGATTGGTGTTTGGAGCAAGCATCTGACGTTCCCTGGCATCTCCGAAATCCGCAGGATCCAAAACTGGCATAATCCGAAACAAGTCGGGATCCTTTTGAAGAAAGGCAATGGATTTTCGCTCGGGTCTTAAATCTTTAGGCGAAGAACCGGAATATTGCGTAAGGCGGTAAAAAATCAGGAGATCAAGAATTAAAACTCCAATAGCAGCTAAGTGAAATACTTTAAGCGATATTTTCTTGCGAATATAAAGCCCGATAGTGAGCGATGAAAAAAGAATGAACAGAAACGAAATGGTAATAGAGGGATTTAATATATTGGTCCATCCGTCAATAAAAGTAAAGAACAAATTGATACGTTGGAGGTAAAAAGCTTCGGAAGCTTGGAAACTTCCTGCGCCTACCACATGAGTTTTGACGTAGTTGTTTAGAAAAGAGTGGATCATGTTTTCATTTCTAAAAACTAAAAAACGTATTGCGAGAAGCATAGTTAATGCCCCGCAAATAAGAGCTAAATAGAACCTTTCAACCCTTTTTGTCCTGACTTCCATTTTCTCTATTCTGTGGATACCGATTCCGCTCAGAACCGCTAAGACAAATGTGAAGACCGTTCCCAACCGTTCCAACCGCGGTAATTGTGCGAGAAAAGGAATATGCTTATAAACTGGGGCCAAAATGGGAAACGTCATTAAATAGAATAGGATAGCGAACAAGAATCGCCAATAGAATTGACTGATCCTCTCTTTTTTAAATGAATATAGAACTGCTGAAATCCCTAAAATAGTAATGTAAGGCGGAATTAAATATTGAATTTTATCGGTATGAAATAAAACTCGGCATAAATGATAAAATCCTTTGCTGAAGAAAAAATCCGTTTCTGGGCGGAAGGGTGACTCGAAAAAGAAAGGAAAAATCATTTGAATGAGGTGAGTTGGGAGCAAAACGTTAAGAAACCACAGCTGTCCCCGCGGAG